>QQTW01000322.1_pt1 | contig 29463 bp, 32 predicted proteins | sample 1904831 | NCBI WGS metagenome assembly QQTW01 (sample SAMN09435610, study PRJNA476489) | Subsurface metagenome, whole genome shotgun sequencing project.
GTCCAGCTTCCGTCCAGAGGAGCTAATTTTCCTGGCCAGTGCCGTCTGAAGAGCATCGAAATCATCTCCGGTGACATTGAGAACCCAATTGGAACCACTACCGAACCCTTATCCGCCTCTAGTTTTCTTTCCGACCTATCTAGTCCTGAGCTCCAAGATGCTCTCAAGGCGGTGTCTCATCGGCCAGTCTTCGTCAACTCGCGCTCGTTATCAACGATCGGCATACCGGGACGTGAGGAGAAGCGGTCAAGGCGTAAGATTCCCGGCGTTCAAGTATATTCCAGGGGTCGGCCGGAGGGCGATATGCTACCAGATCACAAGAGGTCGTTAAGCATGCCCGAGTGGGGGAAGAACCAAGGCACGAGACGCGATACATTCTCGACTGCTGGGACCGCTGATGTTGATGACATGGTGATATCCAAGCGGGCATCGGTCGCTTCGATTGCGTCGGTCGCTTCTATCGACATATCGGCTATCAAAAAGATTGACGTGCCCGGGACAGGAAGTCCATCGTCGAGATCGACTCCAACTCGGAAAGGAGCAACTACTCAACCTACGACACCACCATCCGCAAAGGGAGGGCGACAGGGTGTGCCTTTAAACGGAAATAGATCGAGCAGGACCACGAGGAGTAGCGAATCAAAACTGAATGGCTCCCCAGAACATGCGTCGAAGCGTGGTTGGACAACAAAAGATCACACACCTTCTCCCAATCCTCATCTCGACACTGGAGACAAGACTCTCAATAAGCCGACCCAAGTCAAACTCGAAGACAAAATCAGCTCTATTTTAACAACTATCCCAGCTCGAATTCGGCTAACCACCGCTGAGAAGGCAGCCAACGTGGTGAAGAGTCAGCAGCCCAGCACTCCACAGACATCTGGCGGTCGCTCACGCAGGAACACCGCCAGTTCCGATTCGTATACGCTTGCTCCGGCTGATGTGCCGGGATCTGGATCTAAAAATGGAAACAAAAATCCGGACGTCAGGCTGTATCATCTCCGATCGGGAGCTGAAGCGCCAATCAAACTCCATGTTAGACTCGTGGGCGCTCCGGAGAACGAGCATGTAATGGTCCGGGTTGGCGGGGGATGGCAAGAATTAAAAGATTATTTAGAAAACTACGCAGTGCACCATGGGCGAAGATCAAGCGCGGACGCAGGCGGGTTAGTGGAAGTCAGGAGACTGCCGAGCAGCAGCAATACCACCCCGGTATCAACATCTCGGGTGGCCCAAGCCACTCCCGGCGACGGAAGTAGCGATAACGGATCCGCTCGAGCTACGAGATCCCGACCCGCACCATTAGCTCCGCCGTCGTCGACTCTCGCGATCCGCAAGACGCGTACTCCTCCATCGGCTTTTCTCGCACCAAATGCGCCCACCACAACTTCTCTTCCTGGCTCGACCACCCCGGCCGAGTCCACAACGCCAGCCAATCCACCGTCATCGAATTCTTCTACGTCGACATCACCCACCGCTATGAGTTCCAGCATCCCTTGGGCGAGCGATAATGGTCTCGAGGTAGGACAGACGGTCGACTCTGGATCAGCGTTGGCGGTGAAGAAAACCCGTCGAGTATCACGTCGAACAGAACCTCTACCAGCCGAGAAACAAGCCTGGGTGGACGAGATGATTGGGAAAGTCCGTCGAGGGGTAGGGAGTTCGGAGTACTCTTCCTCCCCTTCAACTTCAAATCGCACCGGCCGCACAACTCCGATTCCTACCCCTGTTACCACCGCCATCGGATTGAATCTCCCAGAAAGTGCCTCTCCTGCCATGACAGTGACCTCTCCCCAATTATCGGGTGTCGAGCCACTGTCAAATAAGGACGGTAGTGATGAAGGACAAGAGAGAGACAAGAAAACACGTGGCGCAGAGCGGCCGGGACTGGGACAGATGGGACTGAGAAGACAAAGTAACGACGATCGAGTTGGGTTTGGAGATTTGGGATCCGTGGGGAGGACGACCCGCATATTCTTTCGGAAGGATACTTCATGAATGACAAACCGTCTTCTTGTCTTTTTCATTCTTTGCCTCTGTCCTTCTTACTCGAACTACTCTCTGTTGGCCTTGTTTTGCTTTCTCTCATTCTTCCTTCACTCCTATTTTGCTCTCCGTGCTCGATCCTATCCGTAGTAAGGGTGATGTCCCATGATGCACCGACCACTTCAATATAATGATCCCGTAGCTGGTTTTTGAACTCCGTAGAACGTCCAATCCGCCTCCCGGACGTGAACGATCCGAGGGTGGGTGAAATAAGTCACCGCCCAAGGGGTTACTGCTCGCTTGATCGCGCATCACCGTAATTCGCAACATACTATAGTTTTTATCAACACATCAACACAATGACCAAGCCTCCCACCTCTCACGGGTCCGAGTGGGATACTCCTACACGTACCAGAGTGATTCAGATGCGTCTTGACAGTATTCCGTCCTATAAAATTCAAGCTCAAACTGGGGTACCTCGCCGATCGCAATATGGAATTGGACAAAGCGGCCCTCGATGACCTGGCGCCTCCCGGTCTGGACGACCCCATAAAATAGACAAAGATACAATTGAAAAGATGCGTTCTAGTCTAAAAGGTCATTACAACAAGAGAAAGAATCGGTGGGACGAGCATGTGGAGGACATGAATTTGAATGTAACACCTCGCACCTTGAAACAAGTTGCGTACGATGCTCGACCTCGTCTTAAGAAAGGAAAGGCCGCTCAGAAGAAATAGATCACATCCAAGCACGCGGAACAGCGCATGGCTTGGTGTCAAGTACAAGAGCATTGGAAAGATTGGCAATGAAAACAGGTACATAACAATCAGCTGTTCTAATTCTTGGCTAATGTTCTTCTTTAGGTGGTCTTCCAGACGAAACGCATATGCATCACAATGCACGAGCTACCAACCAAGTCATTCGAGAACCGGGCGAGCGAATGGCTCCTGACGCTATTCAGAAGAAGCACGATAAGGGTCCAACGGAGATACACGTCTGGGCAGCTATTGGATACAATTTCAAGAGTAAATTGATCTTCTATGGGATATTTGAAGGAGATTTGACCAAGAGCAATATGACCTTAGGGGTCTATTGTGATAAAATTCTCCCATACGTGATCTCAATTAGAGATCAATATGGTGAAGAGGGCCGAGAGATGGTGTTTCAAGAAGATGGTGACAGAGGCCACGGAAATGCGTTGGAGTCCAATATCTGCAGGATGTATAAGAATGAACATTCTCTTAACTATTGGGATGATTGGCCTCCTAATAGCCCTGACCTTAGCCCAATAGAGAATATTTGGCGGATCATCAAGCAGCGGGTCAAGCAACATCGTCCTAAAGATGCTGAAGAGCTGCGGTACTGGTGGAACTACGAGTGGGACCGTCTGTCGCAGGATAAAATCAATAAATATATACTAGGGGAGCATTACAATATGCGCAAGCAACTGCAACAGTGCATCGCCAGGAAAGGGCTGCAGACGGAATTCTGATTCATTTTTGTATATATCTATCTAGGTTTGCTATGGAATTGGGGTTGTGCTCGACCAAGCGAGCAGTAACCCCTTGGGCGGTGACTTATTTCACCCACGATCCAGTAACAGATCGGAACATCCATTGATCCGCTCCGGTAGGGCTGTTACCGGCATCACGGTAGCCACCTTTAGAGTTAAACGAGCTGCGGCTCTGCCCGCTTGCTATGCGCATAGGAGCTTACCAGGACTTCACACACAGGGTGCCTATAAGAACCCGTTCTTCCCACCATTGTCTGTTGTTCTTTCTCTTCTTTCTCTTCCTTCAGCTCACCTTCACCCCTCACTCTTCCTCCTCCCTCTACCCATCATTCTCCGTCCTCTCCCAGTTACTTCAATGAATCACTTCTTCGTCCGAACATCAACTGCCATCAATGCCTGCTGCCGGCTTTGATGGGAACTCCCAATATGACCACCACTGACTTGGACCTTCCCTCCGCTGAGCGCGATGGTCCCTCAACCTTCACCTTCCGCCTCTTCGCTCGTCCTGCTGCGTCGGCCAAAGCTGGGCATTCATCGGATTCTCCCGCTGTTATCGACATCGGTTCACCACCACCTCATGAGTCTGGACAGGCGGGATCTACCTCCAAACGACCCAACCATTATTACTTCGCCCCTTCTTTGTCCACGGAACAAACATGGAAGATCGCCCAGACAGCCGTCACCGGTCAGGATGTGATAGCGTGGTCACACAAGCCTTGGGTAAGTCCAAAGAGATAGTCTTGCTCGAGAACGATGCCATCATTAGCACAACTTCCCTTCGAATGTCTTCAATGATCACGAACTTGAATAACTGTTGTCACAGCCCGGCTACACCCTTCCTTGGCGAGTTATCGTTGCGGCCCGCAGCAAGGCCCAAGATGGAGACCCGGGTAACAATCCCGAGGACACCGCCCCCACCCGTGTACCAGGTCGTCGTTGTCGTCGGCGGCCTGGGAAGAAGCGTCGGATTGAGCTGCGTAAGCGCTCGGCCCAAGTTCAGGCCAACCAGGCCGGAGAAACCGCCGCCCGCTCGCAGAAGGAGCAGATGCTGCGGGAGAAGAAGATGCGCAAGAACCGCTCGCAGAAGCTAAAGCGGAAGGCAAAACGACAAGCTGGGGAGATTCTCCCAACTGCCCAAGGCCCAGTCACCGGGGCGAGAGGTTGAGACTGCGGTCTGGGCGGGGCAGCCAGTGCCCCGCGGTCCACCAGGCACCAGCTGGCCAGCAGGCATCATCCAGGTCCCCCATGCCGGGGGCCTGGGACCACCCGGATTCAAACCCGCCGAGGGCAATGTCGGCCACCCCAGCCACGACCCCTGCATCGACCATGCCCGCGAACGTTGCTCCGTTCGGGAATGCGCCCCAGGCGAGGGCCCAGCAGATGACGGGACCGACCGGATCCATGTCCGGTCCGCAGGTCCCCGTCATTCGAGATCTTCTACCTGCGCCGGGGACTGCGGTAGCTGATTCCCGGCGCAGGTGGGAGGGGCTCATATACGGCTCGGAGCGCTACCTCAACAGCGCGGCCGGTGGGTGCCTGTGGCTCCGATGCCCCCCCCGCGGGCGACTCCGACGGTGAAAGGTTGGTATAGTTCCACTCACGCATCTATCGATAGTTTGTTATAAGCTGACGAATGATAGCCTTCGGACCACGGCATGGTGTTCGTCATTGTCATCGTCGTCGTCACGGCGGACGCCATCGTCATTATCGTCCAGGTCGCCGATGCGGTGGGGAATTTTGCGGCGAAGAGTGACGACCGGGATGCCACCACTGCGAATAACATCCTCCTTTGGGGGTTGGTGTTTCAAGTCGTCACTTCCTTCGTGTTCATCAGCCGTGGATCTGGCGCGCGTGAGGGGGGCCCTGCGCCATCGCCCTTCTCAGGAGAGAGGGCGAGAAAGGGAAAGAAAAGGAGAAGGAGGAGAAGGGCGGTGGTGCGGAGGAGGAGGGTGGAAGGGGCGATGGCAGAGAGTGGAGCCATGGCGAGGCGGTGGGGGGAGGGGCGCGGATCTGGGCTGGGGATTCATGCTTCGTCCATGAACCCCCGCGTCTAACCTGCGTCCCTTCCTCCGCCGCCTCGTCATGGCTTCAATCGACGAAGATGACAAGTCCCGCGAGGAGATGACCAAGCAGAAGCCGGAGGCCAAGGTGAAGGCTCCGAGGAAGAAGAGGAAGACGGCGGTCGAGAAAAGCATCGAGTCGATGCTGGGGAAGGGGGCCCGCGGAGAATCTGCAGGTGGATTCTTGGACGTCGTCTTTTTCGACTGTTCCAGTCGCGGAATAGTCAAAGAAAACGACGTCCAAGAAAGGAGATAAGGCGCCAGTGGGGGTGGAAGCTGAGTGCAAGAAGGTGAATAAGACGCAAGTCACGGTTGAGGCCGTGGTGGGGTACAGTGTTTATGTTTCTTTTCCTGGTGGTAGAAACGTCAGTCAGTGGGGTGTGTATCTAGTCAGGTCTTGAATATCTTTACCTTTAACGTACATCTGATCCAATCAATACCTCTGCAATGCGAGCTGGCGTGCATCGAAAATGTCTTCGATGTATCTAATCGTTGACCCAAGATCCTGTACATGTGCTGCACAAACCAGTTGTCCCAGATGCTGACTATTTGCATGAGCGCGGGTCAACGGCCCGGTGGCTGCGACCGGTTTTGGGCCAAGGACAAGACGGGTACGCGGGAGGCTAGACGGCGTGGGGATGGGAGCATCAACGGGTTTTGGCCCGAGGGCGAAGCTGACACGCGGAAGGATAGGTGATGTTGTCCTTGGTTTCCGGTTGGTTGGCGGGGGTAAGGAGACGAGGGAGGGTGGGTCTAGATTAGTTGTCGTCAGTTTCTGTTTGATGCGGAGAGGAAGACTAGGAGAGAATTACCTAGTCGTTCTCGGTTTCCTATTGACGACGAGACTTACTTTTTATTCGGAAAAGTTTGGTGACCTCTTTCCCTCCTTCAAACTCCTGATGACGAAAGAACCTTCATGGCATTGATGATGGTTTCAATACCCTTTCTTCATCAAACGGATGGGGACGAAGGACTTCATTATACTGGTGACGGCAGTAGTCGAACATCTGTCTTCGCTCTGATGACGAAAGTTCATTCACCTCGGTTTTATACACAGATGGATCAGCACGTCGTTCACATGGGATGATACTATGTAATGGTACAGAATTTGATGAGAAATCCACTCCGGGTATTATATGCTACACTTCCGAAGATCAATGAACTTTACGACTTTCAAAAGATAATCAATGAACCGGAACAAAACCACTACCATCAATAACGGTTATAATTTCAATCGAGAACGAAAAAGACAAAGAGAATTGCATGAATAGATAACATGAAATTTAACGGGATAAAAATCTCCAATAACTAATCAGGCAGAAGGAGGTGGAGGGGTAGGGGCACCACCAGCCATCACATCCACGTACCGCCCCTTCTTCGCTTTCTTCATGGTCCCACCCTTTCTCGCGGTCGCGGGACCAAGTAGATCGTCGATGGACGAGGCGTTGCTCATTGACGTCGCAGGTCGGGAAGGTGGTGCTGGAGGCGGATTATTTGTAGCATTGGTGTCTTGGCCTGGTGTTGGGCCCTGCGTTGACTGTAAAGACGATGGCGATGGACCGCTTCCTCCACCATGAACTGAACCAGCAGCAGCTGGAGAAGGGGTTCTGGCTGAGAAAGTAGGAGGAGCACCAGAACCGCCTGATGGGAGAGGAAGGGTGTTATTCCTTCCCAAGGTTTGATTTGACAGTGGTGGACCACCTGCAGGAGGGCCTTGCGAGGCAGTTGACGGGGGTGGTGCGGAGCCACTGATAGCTCGTGAAGGAGGGCCACTCTTAGGAGGGGGAGGGGTTGCAGACGACCGAGTTGGCTGGGTTCCACCCTGTTTCTCGTATGTCAGTGATGACCAAGAGACAAGATGGAGAAAGAGGTCGTGGATGAACATAACGACTGACCTTCTTGTTGACCCACTTCTTCAACTCCGTGTCATAATAAAACGAACTCTCCTCGCCTAGTTTCGCTTTGATGGGGCCACTAACAGGCGCTTGCTCCTTCTTGCCGCCGAACCACCCACCAAGCCAACCCTTCTTCTCGCCTTGCTGCTGTTTTCCGCGTTTGGCTGGAGAGAATGAGTCAGTACGAATGAAGGACGAAATCAAAGGGTATAGTTGAACTGACCGTCTGCTTCCGCGGCTTTGCGAAAGTTCTCCTCGGCTTCTTTATCCTTGCGCAGCTTCTCTTGTCGGCTGAGCTCTGCGGCTCGACCACCCGTCTCGTCGTCGTCGAGGTCCATATAAGGTGATCGCTTACGGGAGGGCTCGTCAAAAGATGCGGACCCATTCTGGCCAGCACTTTCTTCGGAAGTCTCTGTTGGCGGCTCGTAGCCTGCGTCCGTCGAGGACAGCGGCTCGTAGGATGGTGGTTGGTAGCTCGATGTATACGGATCGTATCCGCCGTTGATTGTTGGAGTGTCGTCATCCTGGCCTCGCGCAGGATTATCGTCCGGTCGAGTCATCTCTGCCTGACCACTGGTTGCCATTTGATATGGATATCCATGTAGACTTGGAGTGGAGTCACCATAACTCGCTGGAGGATATGCAGCGCCCTGCGGTGCTGGAGCGTATGGATTCACTAGATCCGAATTCGCTGACATGACCTGCGAGCCACCCAGATTGGATGGCTGATGGGGCATGTACCCCTGGGGACCAGGATAACCACTGGAACCAGCATCGACCTCAGGAAGCCGGTTAGGCTGGAGATTCTCTCGCGAGCTGGCAAAGAGGTCGCCCCCACTGTATCCCATCTGCCCATGGCTGGGTAACGCGTGTGGTGCGTAGCCTGCCACTGGCGTATATCGACTGTGTGAACCCACTAAGCCCGTTGCGCTTCGATTCAAGGTCGCAGGCCCGCTGTATGGCAAATTCGGACGATACACGTCGTTCTGCGATGCAGGTCGACTAATGATTGGCGTGTTACCCGCGATGCGTGCAAAGGGCCCAGTGTCGGTCCCGGGTTGATTGCCGTTTGCTCCAGAAGCCGTTCGATCATTATCACTACCGGCAACGAAGCTGTTGAACTTTGCGAAAAGCGAGTCCGACACCTTCTCGATGCTCGGCTTGGAAATCCACGATGACGGTTCATCCTTGAGCGCTCGTTGCAGCCGTTTCGTCAGGTCCTCCAACGGTCCCACCAAGGCGCCATAGTACTGGCCTGACGACTTGGGGGCCGATCGCAGAGTTTGACCGATGGCCTCGCAGTAGAGCTGAGCTTCGTTCCGATAGCCATGCTGAGCGAGCAGAAGAGCATGGTGATATTTGTATGCCTGGAGGTGCGGTGCAGCAAAGGTGGATCCGGAGCTGGCCAATGCCAAAGCAAACTCGTATACTTCGGTCAGTAGAATAGCATCCATGAAGTCTCCGCACGTATGCTGCCGTACTTGCTGGCCCAGCAATGTAATGGCCGACTGAGGCTCATCCGCACCACCAAACGGCGCGTATGGTCCTGCGAACAACAGACAGACATGGGCGGCCTCGACTCTGCCGTAGTCGAGCAGGAGCTTCCCAAGGGCGGCCAGCGCGCGTTGGTCGTCCGCACTGCGGTTGCTTACCACGAGCATCAAAGTCTCCAACCATTTGTCCAGTCCTTCAAAACCAGTTTTCGGGAATCTCGTATCCACGTTCTTGCTGATCAGTTGTAAACCAGCTCTTGCAGATACTGGCACCAGCTCGTCGATGCTCTCTTCCGAGTTTCCAGCGAATATTTGATACAATGCTGCCAAGGATTCCGTTTCTTGACCCCCATGTCGAACTTCGTTTCGGACGAATTCACGCACGACCTGCTTCCAGAGGTCGGGACTGGCAGCAGAGGAGATGAGCATGGCATGTGCCCACATCCTCTTGTCGACTGCCTGCCAGACCGCACTCTCCCTATCCCCATTCAAGAGCGCTTGTCGTATAGAAATGATCGATTGTGAGTCGACAGTGCTCGGGGTTGGTTGAGCTCTGGTGGCGTCATGGAGGTTAGAGTGTGTCGCGTTCGCACCAGAGTCGCCGACGGACGGCTGATGGGAGCTCAAGGCATCGTGAACTGCCTTCTGCACAGCATCCGACCCAGCAAGGCGTCCATCATGCTCTACCAGAATCCGGAGAATCTGGAGCAACAAGGTCTGCTCGTCCCGCCTCTTGCCATCTTCAGGTGACGCCATCTGGGCATAGCTTCTAGCTTGTTCCTTCAGTTGCTCCATTCGGAGGGCAACCCACGACACGACCTTCTCTCTCATCCCCTTGCCTCGGAGGGGCCCGGGGAACCGAGCAGTATGTTCATCCAGTGGTAAGATATCTTTGGCAGGCCTGGTTCGAACCTCCCCAGGACTGCATTTGAGGGAAGGAAATAGCTGACCCGAACTGTATCTTTGAACCTCTTTCGGAAAGCTCGTGACAATTGTCCCACCAAATCCCCAGGAGAAGATGGGACAACCCCGCCACCGGGACAGCGGATCATACTCTCTGCCGTCCGTCGGAGCAATGTAGTTTAGAGGCTGTGACATCCCTCGAGAACGTCCGTTCGAGCTGATACTTGCTATGGCTGGGTGGGCCTTGATAGATTTTGGCGATGTCTGCACGTCAACGGAAGCCGGTCGAGGATAAGGTACACGCTGTGCTGTAAACTGAGGCTGTCCAGGTAAAACTGCTCCAGGCGATTGAGTTTGAGATCTTTGAGGCGGACTGGGAGGCATCTGCGAGGACGGAGCATACTGCGATCGGGCAGGATATGCTTGTGGACGTTGCTTGACCGGAGAATGTGAAGTAATTGGTGGTGGACTGTCGGACATGGGCCTTTGGTGATGTACGTTTCCAGGAGCGTTGCGGTCAGGCCAAGAGTGCACCGGAGCAACTGGTGCAGAGGAGGAATATACATCTTCGTTTTGCAAGCCATGACGCAGTCGATCCTGATGGGGCTCTCCTGATCCCTGAATTGTCCCCGGCGCAACAGTATGCACTTCGTTAGGTGGTCGGGCAAACTGCTTCGCTGGAGGCTGAATTTCAGGAGCATAAGCAGACTCTGCAGATGGGGGTGCTCCTTGTCGCTGTGGGGCTGACCGGGACGCTAGTGGACTCGATGTTCTTGGCTGGAATGGTAGTTGAGAGGGAGCAGGACCTCCCGGCACAGGTGCATACTTTTCCCGAGTTCGAGCTGCTTGTTGAGCAGGCGGAGCGGGAGAATATCTGGAGGAGGTTGCAGAAGTCGATCGCGGAGCTGTTGAGGGTCGTGAGGACGTTGCAAATGGATCCATTCGTTGAGGCGGCTGCAGCTGAGCAGCAGCTAGAAGTGGAGGCGACTCGGATGGTGGTGGTCTCATAGAGTCTGCGACGGCGTCCGGTAATGGTGGCAAACCACCCACCATAGGCATCGCTGGCGGTGCCCTTGGTGGAGCTCTAGAAATTGTAGCTGCCCCACCAATCGAACCCCTTCCCCCATCGGCGGATCGTCTTGAGCCAGCAGTGACTGGAAGATCCTCGAAGAAATTGGTAGCGCTGGTGCTCGACTTCACAGCAGGGACGGCTGGCATTGTCGCCGTTCGTCCACCTTGTGCATGGCCCATTGTTGCGTACTGTGGCCGGCTTGCTGGAGCAGATGGTGGCGGTCGATCATACTGCATCGTAGATGTCATCGCCGGTTCGTTCGACGGAGCCGTGAACGCACTGGTGCTTCTAGGGGGGGGTGCCATTCTCGACCCTTGTTGGTTGGAATACATCGCAGCATGTTGAGCACTTCCTCTCTTCCTTGGCTTCGTGATATCTGCCGGCAGATCATACGGGGAAGAGTAACCTCCCTTGGCCTTGTCGGCGAAACTCTGGGCTTTCGAGAGATCGGGTCTTTGCTGAGGTTGCTGTTGCTGCTGCGTCGGCCAGCCTTGCGGAGTTTGTGCAATCCCACCACTGAAGCCCGGTTGTCCATAGGTGTTAGAGAAACCTGGTTGTGGCGGTGATGTTTGATAGGTTGGTTGTTGAGGTTGAGAGATACCAAGGCTCCCATCGCTGCCTCGTGCGGCGGCTCGAATTCCATTTGGAGGTGCCTGAGAGTTGCCCAGCGCATATGGCGAATGAACAGATATGACATCTGGAGGTCTTTCTGATCCCAGGGAGGGATCCCATAAGTTCTCTTCACCCCATGGACCATCCGAAGGAAACAGCTGCGCCGTGTCCGAGGTGTCGACGGGGTCTTCGAGGAGATCGTCATCTCCTAACGCGGCCTTCCACATATCTGCCAGCGCCTGATCGTCGAGAGCACCATCTCCTCCTTGAGGCGGCTGAGATTCTATAGAAGGAGTAACATCTTCCGTCGCTGAAGATCCCATTGCAGCATTAACGTCATCGGCTGCTGATTGCTCGTTGATACCCTATGTGAGATTAGTCTCGGTAATAACTCGCAATTTTAGTTTAGTACGCAGTTGACAAATAAATGGAGTAGCCTCGGCAGTAACCGCCCAACAATAATCGTCGTCCTTATGATGAGAATTATCTTAACCTTCATCAGAATGATGGTGATATCAAATTGCATTTTCCATTGCTCTCACGATGAAGATTAAGACGATCTTCATCATAAGGACGACGGCGATTGTTCGCTGCACTCACAATGAAGATTAAGATGATCTTCATCATAAGGACGACGATTATGATAACCTCCATCACAAGGACGACGATTAATATAATCTTCATCACAAGGACGACGACGGTTGTTGGCGGCCGCAGCTGAGCTGCTCCATTTATTCTGTCACCTGCGTGTCTACGTCATGAACTTACAGTGGCCGGCTCAGGTTGCACATCCCTGGGATCCGTGTCCAGCGAGTCGATGACTTGGGCAGTCGACTTACGCTGCGGGGGCGGGAAGCTTCGCGGCATTGATGTTGGCTCGACGAAAGGAAACAAGTCCTCTGTAGCTCTTTGGTTGGGCGGCTCTTCGACACCAGGGAATAAGTTCGCCGTAGCTCCTTGATCAGGCGGCTCTTCGACATCAGGAAACAAGTCCTCCGTAGGCTTTTGTTTGGCCCGCTCCACTTGGCTGTGCGTAACATCGCCAGAAAGCTGTTGCTCGGTAGTCTGTTTTTCTGCAAATCGTCTTTCTTCCTGCTGTCGGTTGCTCTGAATGAGGGGCAAGCCCTCCTCATACCGTTCATCGACCTCAGCTAATCCAGCAAAGTCGAATGAGCTCGCAGGATCCGTTTCGGTGTGTATACTGAAATCAGCTGCCGAACCAGATCCATCAAACGGCGCGATTTCAGTGAAACTGGCCGACGGACGGGATTGTGTTGTGTCAGCCCCATCGTTCGTGCCTTCTTCCCATTCCACTTCCTCCTGGATTGGCGGTCCTAGACTTGAAGCAACGTTCGTTCGAGGTGGAACGACCGGGAACGAATTTGTGCGATTAATGCCTTTGAGGAACTGGAACGGATCGTCGTCTTGCTCAATTCCAGCATCCGACAAACCAGGAGCAGCGGTATCTTTCTCGGCCGCGGAAACTCCCTCTTGTTCGCCAACCTCGGGCTGCTGTGACGATGAAGTTGCCTCATTTGGCCCATCTTGGTAACTTGAAGCAGGAGTCTCCCCGGATGGCTGCTTCGACGGCGCTTGGCCCTCGGTGTCTGAAGTCCAAGCATGCGAGCTAGGCTCGACCATTGCTGTGGACGCCTCTATAGAGTTGGAAGCATCACCTCCAGGCTGAGAAGACGTGGCTAAGTGGCCACCAGCGGTCGCTGTAGGAGGAGAATTGTAGGCCATGCTGCCAACAGAGCGAGCGATGACCCGTTTTGCACCGCGACACTCAGGTCACTGAATCTGCGCCAGTAATGACGTTAGCTACCCCTGCCTTCTGGATATAAAGCTTGCAGGCAAAAGATTAATCCACTTACTCCGATATAGCGAGCACAAATAATACATCAAAGCCTGAGGCGCTCCTTAACGGCCCCTAACAGCATCTCTTCCTCGTGAGAAGAACAAGTGTTGATAAAGAAGCGTGACGAGGCGAGATGATTGGTGTCGCCATCGAGAGTTTGCATGGCCAAATTCCAATGTGGCACATGTTGTACGCCGTACAACTGTGGAAAGGTCACGTGATGCTCGTTACAACCACGCGTTCATTCTCCGTAGTCAACGGCACGAATGGCTATCATTCAGAATATCTTTCCGTCGCTCTATTCAGGCAGCAGAGAGTTGCAACAGAAGACTTGACCAGGACACGCCCCATGTCGCCTTCACTGAGAACCCCTCCTAAGGGATGCCCACCTTTCAGCAACCTCCCACCGAACAGGTGACTGGCGACTCGGATTCGGATCTAGATCTTGATGCCCAGGAGTTGGGGGAGGTAGTGGAGCCAAGAGGATCTCAAGATGGCGGGCATGGTCGTACATACTCTCCGCGCGCTCGAGCTGGAGGTTTCAAAGAGCGTGGATTTGCCTTGAGGAATATACAGACGCGGATTGGAGAGAGTCGACGGCCACCTTTAGGAATTCAACACGATGATGACGCACTCCAAGGGCTTCTCGATGATGGTCCCCAAGGAAATGACCCAGATAGGCACGGTCAGGATACGCATCAGAGTCGGGATGACGCTTCCCTTCGTGTGGAGAGCGTATCTCGGCGTCCTAAACACCATCCGAGCTTCTTCAGCCGATTCACCGGTCGAGGTACACGACCGGCAACATCAAGCTTAGGGGCGCACATAGCAAGCTCGGAAGAGGATGCGCTGCAAAAGTCAGAGGACAGGAGCGACCCTGCGGCAACTCGAAAAATCTACGTGGCACAGGCTCAGACCGCCAAATGTCCTCCGAATGCCGTTTCAAACGCCAGGTATAATGCATGGACCTTCCTTCCCGTTACGCTGTATAACGAATTTTCTTTCTTTCTCAACCTCTACTTTCTCCTCGTGGCACTCTCCCAAATCATCCCGGCGTTGCGGATCGGCTTTCTCTCCACCTATGTCGCTCCTCTGGTCTTCGTTCTCTCGGTCACCTTGGGCAAGGAAGCGCTCGATGACTTGAATCGAAGGAGAAGGGATGCGGAGGCAAATGCAGAAGGCTACACGGTGCTACAGTTTGCTGAAGACACCTTTGAAGACGGCGGAGCTGCAAGGGAACGAAAGCCGTCCAAGAGCAGTGCCAAGTCAAGGAAAGCTTCTACAAGAGGAACGGATGCGAGGCATGGGGGGGCGCTGCTGGACTCGCACGCAGATGAAGATTTCCCTGTGGATCATCAGCATCCGGTGCAAGAGGTGATTAAGAAGTCCCGAGATGTCAAAGTTGGGGATGTCCTCAAGCTAGGAAAAGGCCAGCGAGTCCCAGCGGATGTGGTGATCCTTGGAAGTTACGTCAATGAGCCAGCCTCCGTTGTGCCAGATCTGTCAACAGGCATCGCGACTGCTGGTAGGGACCTCATCGAACATTCAACCGAAGATCTGGTCCGGGATGCGGCTGTCGTTGGCGATATCCCTCAACCTCAGCGTCAATCGAACAGTTCGGACGACAGCGCCGTTGGAGAGACATTCATTCGCACGGAGCAGCTGGACGGTGAAACAGATTGGAAGCTGAGAATGGCGTCGCCGCTGACCCAGAAGCTGGACATAAAGGACCTTACCAAGGTGGAGATCCTGGCCGGTAAGCCGGAGCGAAACATCAATAAGTTTGTGGGGACCATCCGCGTTGGCTCCAACTCCGGTAGTTACTCCGATCATCAGGAGACTCCACGAAATGGCATTGATGCGGAAGCTCATGGCTCAACAATACAGTCGATGCCACTGACAATTGACAATACGGCTTGGGCGAATACCGTGCTGGCATCCAATTCGACGACGCTTGCTGCCGTCATCTATACCGGCCCACAGACTCGCCAAGCCATGTCAACATCTCGATCGCGCTCTAAGACTGGTCTCCTGGAGCAAGAGCTGAACGCGTTGACCAAGATTCTTTGTCTTCTGACGCTTCTCTTGTCGGTGATCTTGGTCGCCCTCGAGCGGATCGAGGACACTGGGAGTCGAAAGTGGTACATTGCCATTCCGCGGTTCATCATCCTCTTCTCGACCATTATCCCGATCAGCTTGAGAGTGAATCTCGACATGGGCAAGACGGTGTACTCGAGGTTCATCGAAAAAGATGAGGGACTACCTGGGGCAATTGTTCGCACCAGTACAATTCCAGAAGAACTGGGTCGGATTGAGTATCTACTAAGCGATAAGACTGGCACTCTTACTCAAAACGGTGAGTTTCCTCAATATGTTTTGATATTGACGGCGCTGATTAGCTTCAGAAATGGAACTGAAGAAGATCCACGTTGGGACGGTATCATACGCGAATGAAGCAATGGATGAAGTAGCGACATACGTACGTCAGGCATTTGGCGAGACGGTCACGGATACCACTGGGGTCGCCACTCTTAGCGCACCATCTCCGAGTCAAGCGCCTTCTCACTCAATTTCTGCGACTCGCACGCGTCGCGAGATCAGCTCTAGAGTGCGCGATGCCGTTCTTGCTCTCGCGTTGTGCCACAATGTTACGCCGACCGTAGAGGAAAAGGACGGGAAGATGGTTACCGCCTATCAGGCCTCTTCGCCTGATGAGATTGCTATCGTACGATGGGTCGAGAGCGTTGGTCTTCGGCTAAGCCATCGCGACCGAAAGTCGATCGTCCTGCAATCGACGCATACCAGCCAGGTGGTCATCCGTGTCAAAATCCTTGAACTTTTTCCTTTTACCTCCGAGACGAAGCGAATGGGGATCATCGTGCAGTTTGTGAATGGCTCCGAGGCCGACAGCAACAATGGCGAGATATGGTTCTATCAAAAAGGTGCAGACACTGTCATGGGGTCCATCGTGGCCGCCAACGACTGGCTGGAGGAGGAGACGTCGAACATGGCGCGCGAAGGACTACGGACGCTTGTGGTGGGTCGGAAAAAGCTCTCTCCAGCAAGATATGCGGAGTTTGCATCGAGCTATCGACAAGCATCGCTTTCGCTTCGAGATCGCGATCGCGGCATGGCAACCGTCGTGAAAGATCATCTGGAGCAGAGTCTCGAACTGCTGGGCGTTACTGGCGTGGAAGACAAGCTGCAACGAGATGTCAAACCGTCGATCGAGCTGCTGCGGAATGCCGGCGTACGTATCTGGATGTTGACGGGTGATAAAGTCGAGACGGCACGTTGCGTAGCCGTCAGCGCGAGGCTGATTACTCGAGGACAATACATCCATACCATCGCTCAGCGTACGTATATCCTCCTTTCCTCACCCCTTCGCTTTTCCTTCTGATGCTCTTACTTACTCTTCCCAGTCAAGCGCAAAGACGTCGCTCAAGATTCTTTGGACTTTCTCAGCAGCAAACCGGACGCTTCTCTCGTTATCGACGGCGAGTCTCTAGCTCTTCTACTAGCCCACTACCGCGACGCCTTCACTGCCATCGCAATTAAGCTTCCCACCGTCATCGCCTGCCGCTGTTCACCAACACAAAAAGCCGACGTGGCGCAACTGATCCGGCTCCAAACAAAAAAACGCGTCTGCTGCATCGGCGACGGCGGCAACGACGTATCGATGATCCAAGCCGCGGACGTGGGGGTTGGCATTGTCGGTAAAGAAGGTCACCAAGCAAGTCTCGCCGCCGACTTCTCCATCGAGCAGTTCTGCCACCTTCCCAAGTTGCTCGTGTGGCACGGTCGAAACAGCTACAAGCGAAGCGCCAAACTCGCCCAATTCGTCATCCATCGCGGCTTGATCATCAGCGTGTGCCAAACCATGTTCAGCATCGCGAGTCGATTCGAGCCCATCGCGCTCTACAAGAACTGGTTGCTGGTTGGGTACGCGACGGTGTATACCATGGCGCCGGTCTTTTCGTTGGTGCTCGACCGCGATGTCGACGAAGGGCTGGCGAAGCTCTACCCCGAACTCTACAAGGAATTGACCGAGGGAAGGTCGTTGAGCTACCGCACGTTCTTCGTCTGGTTGCTCGTGTCCATCTATCAGGGATGTCTGATTCAAGGTCTCTCGCAGATCTTGGTGGCCGTGCATGGCCCGCGGATGGTCTCCGTCTCATTTACTGTGTTGGTCATTAACGAGCTGGTTATGGTCGCAGCGGAGATCACGACGTGGCATCCCATTATGATCTTATCCTTACTCGGAACGGCGGTGGTGTATTTCCTCTCGATTCCTTTCCTCGGCGACTATTTCGATTTGGGTTATGTCTTGACGGTGGGCTTTTTGTGGCGCGTCCTGGCCATATCAACCATCTCTCTTGTTCCACCATATGCCCTCAAGATTGCCAGAAGGACTTGGAAACCGCCGAGTTATCGCAAGGTGAGGGGGGTGTGATTGACTTCTGCTCATCTCTGTTTTTAGTATATCCCATTCTTCTTCGTCCCCTCCGTGTCCCATTATGCTCATTGACTCCCTTCTTCATCATGGATGGTTGGTTCATGTATGTAGATACCCCAGATGGGATGATTTAATGTACAGTACAAGTAATGACTCTCCCGTCTCCAGACGGTGTAATGAAAACTGACACGTCTACGCCTGTGGTTAGCGATACAGCTCGAGAGGGAAATGATGAGGCAAACTTACTCTTGGCACATAAGGTACTCATGATCTTTCCGCCGCTGGTCGAGACTGTTTTCACCGCGAGCCTTTGCCGTCAAGCCAATATAGAGATGAGCATTGTCAGATCCATCTCTTGGACAAAGGAGATGCCCATAAACCCCTGGAAATCGTATTATAATCCATTTAAGGTCTCGCAGCCGATGAAGGGTTGGATGTTCTTCCTGATCCAATACCTTTGCGACCGGGGCCGGCTTGGATCGGAGGGTGTCGTTGATAGATCTTGTCTTCGTCGCGGAATCAGATAGTCGCCAGCGCCAGAATTGGCTCATCAGCCGCTCGGGATAGTCATCGAGGATGTGGGCAAGACGAGATTGGTATCGAGGCCACGGTCCCCCCACTAGTCTCCATCTTGCTCATCATCGTCTGTCCTCTCGTCATCATCCTCTGCATAACTGTCTTGTCCGTCGTCTAGGTAGTCTGTTCTCTTGTCGTCATCCTCTACGTAACTGTCTTGTCCGTTGTCTAGGTAGTCGCTGTCTGCCTGTCCATAGAAGTTAGTACCACCAACAGAGATCAGCCGAGGGGGAAAACCACAACCGTCGTCCACTGACCGGGGCGTGTCTCTTGGACTCGAAGCACAACGCGGAGCACAACATACTCTAACTTATATGGAGTGGGAAACATAGAGCCACTATACAACTCGGCGAACATCGGTCGACCACACGATGCATCGGTACCTTGGTTACCGATCGGTACATATGTACTTGATCACAATCTAAGTTGGGCAGGGCTGCCCAGGAAGAAGTTCATCCACCGAGATTTCAGCACGCTGGGCCAGTGCATCATTGTCTGCGTTCTCGCTCGATCTCAGCAGGATGCGTTTCAATAGTACTTTGAAGAATATTTCTGTTTTTGGAAGTGAGATTCTCTGTGCCATCCTTGGAGGATACGGTCTCTGATCATTTTTGCTTCGGTAGAGTTCACCGCGTCTCTCGTCTCCATTGGACCAGTTGCATGGCTTCATCTCGACGGGGACCAAGTCCGCTTCACTATTGCGCCGCAGGACGGAACCCAGGTCTTCTCGTGTGTTCTTCTCGAAGCCGACCATCCTCGAACCTAACAGCTGACTTGTATCCAGGGTACTTTCGATCGTAAGTTCCAGCTTTTGCTGCGCGATATGCCAGATCTCGCACAGGCTTAACAGTATTGTAGGATAGCATCTTCGAGACATACAACATCCAATCCGCTGCTCCCAACGATGCTATCAACCTGGAATTACCCCTGGACCAGCTCAATCGCGCGTTAAAGTCAGCCTATGGAGCCTCATCCGTATCGCTCCGCTTGACCAAGAAAGATAACATTCCGTTACTGGCGCTGACCATTGTCCGGAATACCATCACGAATCCCACCCCAGCTGGAACCTTGACTGGTAACGACCATGCTACCGCTCAACAGTCGAGCATGGGATTTGGTGGCGTTGGTCGAGATATCGAAACCATCGTGACCCAAGAGGTGCCGGTACGGGTGCTGGCCGCGTCCAGCGTCGAGGGTATCATCGAACCGCGTTGCCGAGAACCGGACGTGCACATCGTGCTGCCTTCTCTGGTTCAGATCAAGGGCATCTCGGATCGCTTCACGCGGATTGCAGCAGGTACACGGTCAGCTACGGGAGGAGGCCCATCTCTGTCGAATATTGGACCGAGGCTAGAACTTTCAGCAAACATGCATGGATCTTTACGTCTACGGATCACTACAGATGCGCTATCCATCTCTTCAGTTTGGACGGACTTATCCAATCCTGATCTTGATCCGAGTCAGGTCGCGGGCGGCGAGGAGGGCATCAGAAATCACCCTAGCACGCGGATGAGAGAGATCGGCACGGAAGATGGGAATGAAGCTGGGTGGGCCACGGTCCGAATCGATGGTAGGGAGTGGAGCAAGGTACTCTCGGTGGGGCGTCTTGGTGGACGTGTAATTGCTTGTGAGATCACTATGCAGCTCTTGAATGCCCAAAACGACAGGCTTATACATTTGGCATGTGCTAGGTTTCATCCACGAGCAGGTGCTGATCCTCTACGTTTATTTGCCCGCCAACGATACCGACGAGAATGAGGAGTCGGTTCTGACGGTACGTGATTCTTGTTAAAATGCAAGATGCATGGCTAATGCACATCGATGTAGTACTACATAAGCTCCTACACCGCTTGAGTGTCTCGGTTCTCCATTCACCAATGGCAGGATCCCATAGAGCTTTATCACTGTTGCAAAAATAGCCATTGCAGGCAGTAGAATAGACGATGAAATCTCCCAGCTCTCTGATTGCAGAGGTAGCAAACATCTCTTACGAATCGGTTGGTCGGATAACAATTCAGCCTCCATAGTGCCTACGGGTGACAGCAGAAATTGAGGTAGCAACTGTGATGGCAGCACCATGAAGAGACTGAATCTATCCATGGAGTGATTATTTTATGTGGATTTATCCCATATCCCGTCTGACCCCCTAATGGCCGGGACGGTCTAATGGCCGGGTCGACCCATCAAAAATTTGCCTTCGCCAACCTCAGACTCACTGCTCATACCGGTTTAACCAACATCACTATGGCACCTCCAATAGATCGTGAAGAGCAAATTCAAGCTGCTCTAGCAGCTTATCGCAATGCTGAGTTTCCTTCAATTGAGCAAACAGCAGAAGTTTATTCAATTCCTGCCAGAACCTTTCGTCGCCGATACCATGGCGGTAAAACCAGGAAAGAAGGACAAGCCGATCATCGCCGTCTGACCGAGCTGGAAGAAGATGGAATGGTGCGGTGAATACAAGAATTGACAGGTCGAAATATTTCAGCTCGGGTTGGCATGCTAAATGGCATGGTTAATACTGTCTTGCGCGCTCGAGATCCTTCGGTTGAACCAACTCCAGTGGGCCAACGGTGGTACCAAGCGTTCTTGGCCCGTCATCCAGCGTTAAAAGTACAATTTTCAAGAGCGCTGGACCATGCAAGAGCAGTAGCTATTACCAAGCTTTAGTGGAGTCTTGGTTAAATCTATGGCAACAGACAATGGAACATTACTCCATCACCCTGGATAATGTTCCCAATATGGATGAAACTGGGATCATGATGGGGGTTTTGGGACGCAATTTGGTGGTTATATCGCGGTCAATGGCACTCCAATATATGAAACAGCCAGGCAACAAGAATTGGATCAGTGTATTGGGGACCATCAGTGCAACCGGCCGTGTGCTGCCACCGTTTATCATTTTCAAAGGTGCACATCACCAAAGCAGCTGGTACTCTTGCCCATCACCTCACGACTGGAGGTTTGCCATTTTTGAGAATGGTTGGACCAACGACGAGTTTGTCCTAGCATGGTTGCAAAGCCATTTTGAACCTTTGACTCGTCCTCAAAACAATCAATACCGCCTAATGCTGCTAGATGGTCATTCAAGTCATTGCACCTGGGCTTTCCTCAATCACTGCCGGTTAAATCGCATTGTCGTTCTTTGTTTGCCAGCTCACATCAACATGCCGTTGAACAAGAATCTCGACGTGGTATTACCAACATTGAGAAGCATCGGTTTATCCAACTCTATTAGGAGGTACGCCGTCAGGCTTTCGACACACGGCATGTCAGCTTGGCCTGGAAAGACATAGGCTTGGTTCCATTTGATCGACGCCATCTCTTCAGTCAAATTCCAGAATGCATAGGCCGCGACCAACCGACAACACCACCACCGCCGGTTCAATCATTCAATTCGTTCCCTTTATCCGCCATAACAGCTTCAACACAGCTGGTTACACCACAGAATCTGGCAGAATTAAACCATTTTCAAGCACAATATCAACAATATCAATCTTTCAGTTCGATTGACAGCTCTCCCTCCTAACGTTGCTACGATAAAATTCTCCATACAGCGCAGCAAGCGTTGACTGACCGTGCCATCATGCAACAGCGGTACAACCAACTGTTGAAGGAAACTGGATAATCTGGTACAACCAAGCGTCGCTGGAAGCAAATCTCAACGGCGGGTGCAGTCCTAACGGTTGAAGTTCTGGAGGAGCTTGATTATGAACGATGGCTGTTTGAGGAGGCTACATCAAGTGAGTTAGAGGAGGACAACACGATTGGAGCTGCTGAAAGCTTCACGGTTGAATCAAGAGTGCGTCAAGAGGAAGCAACTGCAGTGGAAGCACAAGGGCTCAATGCACGATGTTCTTTTTTCCATCTTGAGAATCGGAACAACCAAAGCGCAGCAAGCGCAGGAAACAGAGGCAGGGGCAGGGGCAGAGGCAGAGGAGCACGCGCTCGTGGTAATACCGCTGTAAATAGTAGAGGTCGTGGTTCTACCAGTCGTGGCCGCGGTTTAACCAGCAGTGGCCGCAGCCGTGCTCGTGGGCGTGTTGGGGCCGGCCATTAGATCGTCCCGGCCATTGGGGGGTCAAACGGGATATCCCGTTCGAGGGGCTAGTGGCCGTGAGGGGCTAGTGGCCGCCCCATCAAAACTCTTCTGTAGCCACGTACTGGTTAAACCAACCACCTGCCTTACTTCCATCATCAGTTATACCGTCCCGACTATGGCGGCCAACATTAGACAAGAGAGTCAGATTCAAGCAGCTCTGGCAGCGTATCGAAAGAATGAGTTTTCATCAATTGAAAGAGCCGCAGAAGCTTACTCGATAGCACCTAGGACGTTACATCGTCGAGCAAAGGATGGGCTTATCAGGGAAGAGAGCCACGAGGGCGAAAGAAAATTAAACCCGTTGGAAGAATCAGAAATGGTGCGTTGGATTGAAGAGTTGACAGAGCGCAACATTCCTGCCCGCGTCGGTATGCTAAATGGCATGGCAAACACCATCTTGCGCGCACGTCAACCTCTTCCCGATTATACCGCTGTTAGTAAACAATGGTATCAAGAGTTCTTGGGGCGACATCCAAATCTTCAGACACGGTTCTCCCGGGCCCTTGATCACGCATGGTCAACTGCTTTGAGCAAACCGCTGGTAGAACGTTGGTTCAATCAGTGGCAAAAGACACTTGAGGATTATATCATCACATTAGACAATGTGTACAACATGGATGAAACCGGCATCATGATGGGTGTACTTGAAAGAAGCCTTGTCGTTGTACCAAGATCATTAGCTTTGCGTTACATGCGGCAGCCAGGGAACAAGAATTGAGTGAGCGCTCTCGAGACCATTGGTGGTACCAAGACGGTTTTACCGCCGTTTGTCATTTTCAAAGGTGTACATCATCAAGCATCATGATATCCACAAGACGCACTAAGAGATTGGAAATATGCCGTGTTTGAGAACGGTTGGACCAATAATGAGATTGGTTTTACCTGGCTTAAAGATCATTTAGAACTAGCAACAAGGCCTCAGAACAACCAACATCGGCTTTTGCTTCTCGACGGGCATTCAAGCCACTGCACGTTAGAGTTCCTCAATGTCATGAGCGGGCTAGCGAACGAAGTTTGAACGCTACTTTGTTTGCCTTTGTTCAGGCTAAATCTATTCAGCAAAGACTCTCTATGCTAGGATCTACTGGTTCTAGTGCCTGAAAACCTTTGGTCAAATTGGAATCCCCATCCATCAACTTGTTACTTGTTGCCTAGCAGTCAAGAGCTAGGTCAGCTAGCCAATCACACCTTGGCTAGCTGCTTTGTCAACTTTGTTATACATCTTCCTGGCCAAAGCTATGGTCAGGATAAAAGGACCAACATTCTAGACGTCTTAGAACGTTGCTCTTTCTTGGCAAGAGTCATGATGTGGTCTCTTGACATGGTGTGCTTTGATTGAGTCTGCCAATCAACTATAGGCACCTACTTCGTTTGCTTCATCTGACTAGGTTAACTTTCCTCTTAACATGGGATCAAAGGTCTGGACTTGTGTCTTTGACTAATGGTTATCACAAAGCCGGTATCAGCCAGCCGAAGAGCTGCCAAGCTCTGAGGCATTCTTAGCTTCTAGCTAGTAGGAGGATGTTTCACTCCTATTTTATCTACTTTGTTAGTTTGTTTCGAGCTTAAAGTCTTCAGATGCTAGTCAAAAAGCTTCTGATTTTGAAAGAAGGCTCTTCAAGGACAATACCGAGGTCATGGGAAAGCTGAAGGCCAAGGTAAAAAAATAGAGCAGATGATTCCTATGTGTCATGGGTGGCAAAGTTGCTTTGTTTACTTTGTCAGAATGGTAAAGAAGCATAGCATGGCTCAAGCCTCAAATGTGTATATAAGGACTGCTCTGACGCTGTCTAGAGAGCCCAACTTTGAATTCATTCAGTAGCCAGAGCCTATCTTTGACTACTGGGCAGTAAGGTTGACAATTTGTTTTGCTTCGTACACTGCTGCTAGCCCTACTTCGTTCACTTTGTTCTTGACCCTTGACCTTTTGAACTTGCTTGAAGAGGACTCGCCGCCCACAGGTCCGCTAAGCAGTGACAACGCCATCAACGCCTTACACTCAACCATTGCCGGTCAAACCGTATTGTCGTGTTATGTCTTCCAGGACACTCCACCCACCGTCTGCAGCTTTTGGATGTTGGTTGTTTTTAATCTTTGAAAACTCATTACCAGCATGCCGTTGAGCAAGAATCCCGTCTCAGCATAATCAACATCGAAAAGCATCAATTCATACAACTCTACCAACAGGCACGACAGCAAGTGTTTGATGAACAGCATATCACTCTAGCCTGGAAAGACACCGGCTTGATCCCAATCAGCCTCCAGCATCTTTACAGCCAGATCCCTGAGTGTATTGGCCGTACGCGCCTGGGTACTCTTTCTCCACCGATTGAACCAGGCAGCTCTTCACCGTTGTCAGCATTAATGGCTTCCACGCACCTAGAAACACTAAAGACACTGGCTGAGCTACAGCACTTTGACGATCGGTATCACCAGTTCAGTTCTTTCAGCTCGATTGACGCTTCTCCTTCCCAAAAACGACATGATAAAATCGTTCGAACAGCACAAGCAGCACTTGTTGGCCGAGCGGTAATGGAACAGCGGTATAACCAGCTACTAGAAGAAACAAAACAGAGCACCGCAGCCAAAAAACGACAACAAAAGCAAATTGTTACATCTGGTGCTGTACTGACAGCGGAATTACTGGACGATTTCGACTATGTATGATGATTGAATGAGGAAACAACATCGGAAGAATCAACTGAGGAAGATGCGGTAGCTAGCACGCTTGATGTCACGGTTCTACCAAGCACGCAGAAACAAGAGGCCGATACTATTGCTGCAAAAGGATTGAATGCTCACTGCACTTGGTTTTACCAAACCAATCGAGGACAGAGCAATGTGCAGCGAGGTAGTACCAAAGGAAGGGGGCAACAAGGTGGTAGAAATAGCCGTGGTTCTACCAGGAGCCAAGGGATTGGAGGTACCGGTAGTACCGTTCCTGATAGTAGTTCTCAGGACGGTAATACCGACCGTGATCGTGCTCGTGGTCGTGGACGTCGACGAGGTCGTGGTCGTGGTGCCGCGACGATTTAACCGAGCGGCCACTAGCCCCTCACGGCCACTAGCCCCTCGAACGGGATATGTCTGACGTCGAGTTAGATTCAACGTCGTCTATTTAAGATTGATTATATAATGAACGGGCGGGGCAAGGCCAGGCAATCGCGAGCGACCAATGGAAGACTAGAACAGAATCAGCTCCTCCGGCTCCATGGTTATTCCCTGCAATCGCGCATTTCGGTGCCTAACTTCTCTTGAGAAGTCGATGATCATATTCGTCAGGGCCAATATCTTTGTAAAGGCTCGACCTCCGCTTATCCTTACCAGGTTAGGTGTCGAATAGTCACTTTAGGGTAATGATATGGAGAACGGTTAGCGCCCTCTCAGTTTCTGCTGTCACACACCTCGAGATGTAAACATCCACTGACTCGGTCAGTACTGCTTCAGTCTCTGGCTTCGAAATAAGCTCTCCTGATTTGGGACGGTGACTTCCATATTTCCCAAAGGACATCCCCAACCATCAACGTCGTAAAGCGGACGTCGTTGCTCAAGTTCCAGCAACCATGACACACCTGTGAGATTTCAGCAACTGGAGCTCTACCGATAACTTGAACTTTCGTCCCACTTCGGCCAGCTTCTTGATGTCAGTTACCAGGAAGGCAGTCAGAGTTCTGTTTGGGCCTCGCAGCTGTGAGCTTATCTATTTCTATTCCAGAATGTGCCTCCGTCACCATTCTGTTTCCTTCACTTCTATTCCGTTCCCTTCTCCCTCTCTACTCTTCTTGGACATTCCTTGATAGCGACTCACCGTCAGACAGTTCTATAGGTCTTGCGGGCTCGATATTAGTCACCTGCCGTTCAGGCAACCGGTCACTTCGAAATCAAATTCGCATTAGTTGAGAGTCCCCGGGGAGTCGACCTGACGTTTCCATTGGCTCTTTCGGACATCAAATCATCATCATATCAAGCTCAACCCTGCCGCCAAGATGGTGAAGATTGAGGGTGTTGAGATTCGTATCAAGAGCAACGGCGAATTTCTAACGGAGTATAACGACCCAAATCAAGACCCAACGGCTCAGGAAGGTATCGTCGTCAAATACATTGAAGCCATTCCAGAGGCAGAGTTCTCTATCCACACGACTCTGACCCCTGAATTTCACTACCATGGCGCCAATTCGGTAGTACTGGATCTCCAGGTTGACAACTTCCATCGAGAGCGTCACCTCACCGGTCGACGTTTCAGTAGCTATCACAGGGAATTGAAAAGCCGACAGTATCTTTGCAAGCGAACTGGACTCTACAAGGAAGCTGATTTCGCGTTCGGAACGGTGGTTCTGGGTAAAAATATGCCCCTTGCCTTATGTTGGCTAGGACAGGCTGACCCTACTTTCTGCCTCTCCAGTTGAAGGGGAGGGTGCGGGGCAAACCTTCAGTCCTGCTGAGCTGCAAAAGCTTGGAAAGATATCGACGGCCTTCATCCGTCATAACAGCCATCCGCGTTCCACGCCGAGAACCGCGACCTGGGCCGCGGAAGAAACCAGCGGCTCAGAAGTGCCGGAGAAGCTTCTCAAGGGCCGGGCCATTACCAACGTATCGAAGTGCACAACCTTCTCCATGCCCTTCTCATCTGTCGTTCCGCTGACTATCAGGTAGGATGGTCAACGAGAGGACTATCCCTCAACCCAGCTATGGATGGAACTGCAAACCAATTAAGGGACATCACGGTCGAGAGTTCCGGGTTGAGTTCTACTACCGTTCGAGACGTATGTATTGTATTCCTTTATTATTATATTATGAGAGTATCGTAACGCACTGTATCTGGCACCTATAAAAATCTGTGAGGTCGGAAGTGGAACCGCTTCTTGCACGTTGCGACATTCTTGTCACCTCGGTAAAATAGTACGCTCAGACCGATGCTGACCAGCCAAAGGTGCCTTACAACTGCTGGGCTGCATCCCGCGGGACCCATCCCCGGCCGTACTAATCGAAGACGACGAGCCGCAGGAGACGACGCCGCCGATCAAAGGAGCGGGGGAGGTCAACGCAACTCAGAACCCGAAATCTGAAAAGGAGAAAGAAGACGAGCTTGCACGACTCCGCGTGAGTATTCCTTGTACATTATCTTGATCAATGCTGGGCCGTAGAACTCATTATGACAGGCCCGCGTTGCTGAGCTCGAAAAAAATGGGCAGTCATCGGTCAAGCCAGAGCGGCGCGATCGTTCTGTCAAGCGTGAGCGTGAACGTTCTCAGGAAGGAAGAGGTGGTGGAGAAGGGAGTCGGAAACGGCGCACATCGCAACAGTCGAAGCCGGCTGTTGTGGACCTCACCGACGATTGATTGAGATCAGACTATTTCTCCGCGCTTCCTACTAGCTCTTCCTCTCTATTTTTACAAACAGAAAGTATCACAGTGTTGATTTAGTGCACAATAGTATTCTTTCAAAGTAGTTCAATCATCACAGACCCTTTTAAACCGTCATTATAGCTTCTGGCTTGGTTGTCTTAGCAGCATACCACGCCCGATCCTTTGCTCGGTGTTGCTCTTGCTGCTCGGGCGTTAGAGCAACGTACCACGCCTTCTTCGCTGCTTGTTCGTAACGGTTTTCTGTTACTCCGGTATCAGGTGGCATTGCTAAAACGCGTTACTTTCCTGGAATACTTGGTAATGCGCGAATAGAGAATGTGATTGTAGGACTTACCCATCCCGCACGCTATTCTCATGTGTTTTTCATAGTTCGTTGAGACTGTTCCGTCCGTAAGCTCTTGCTGATGAACTGATATACTAACTCCGATGGTCGTCGTCAATCTTACGACGAAGATCGTCTTGATTCTTATCCGAATGACCGTGGCGGTATGCTCAAGTTCCTTCGCACTTACGATGGAGATTACTGCTATCCTCATTATAATGACGACGATGATTGTCTTCCTTGTCGTCCTGGTTCTCCTTGCTCTCGTGTATCCTGTCCTCCTCGTAGCCTTGAAATCATATTTGAAGGATAGGGAGGGGGGAGGAAATCGAGAGGGGAACGGGGATGGAGGTTGCGGGAATGACTGGTGACAACGAGGAGGAGGACAACGACGAGGACATGGAAAATATCGACGCCTGTGACGAGTCGTTATAGTCAATGAGAGTAGGCTAGTAAAAAAAAAGAAAATGAAGCAACTCTGGAGTGATTGTCGACAAGGAAAAGCTGGCAAACAGCCAACTTCGACTACTTCCAGTTCATGATCATCATCATCATCATCGGCGTGATGAAGGTTGAGGAATAATCTTCGTTACGAGTCCGAGGAAAGGTAGCAACATCTCCATCAATGTGATGAGGATTTGATTAGACCTATCTTCGTTATAAGGGTGATAAAGATGTCTTGGTCGTAATGACGATGGGGCCATCTTTCGTTGCAAGAACGATGAAGATACCTATAGTACCTTCGTCGTGAAACTGACGAAAGGCTGGGCGATTATGAAGGAGCGCTAACTGCTGAGCTATCCCATTTATTTATCGTTTCACCCGCCTGGAGAGACAAAACCAGCAGTCTCCGTTACGTGCTTCCTCTGTCTGGCTACTAGAGGAGACCAGTTAGCGAGCCGAGGGCGAGGGGAGGAACCTCCAGATCCGGTAATATTTTGGTAAGGAGGCACGAGGAATGCGATTGCTAGGACGGGTATAGATAAATACATCATAAGATGTACAGGCAACGAAAATACAATCATGACTCTTTTATTGCTCGCAGCGCTCCCAGGGTATGGCCTTCATCTTCGAGACAAGTAGCTCTGTAGGATATGCTTGATCCGAAAGCTGAATTCAGGTCATTACCTAGTCGACGGAAAAACCGCGTTTTCTTTCTATAGCGGAAACAGCTGCTTTAGAATGGACCAGGCACGCTCAGCGAAGATAGGTCTAATCAAATCCTCATCACATTGATGGAGATGTTGCT
>QQTW01000323.1_pt1 | contig 29441 bp, 31 predicted proteins | sample 1904831 | NCBI WGS metagenome assembly QQTW01 (sample SAMN09435610, study PRJNA476489) | Subsurface metagenome, whole genome shotgun sequencing project.
CTTGGGTATGGCATTCTTGTAGCGTTGGAGGTCTTCGTCCGAGAGGCCCTGAAAACGATTCTAGCCGGCAAGCGCGAATATCAGAGACTGGTCAAGGTCATCAACGCAGTAAAGACGGGAGATGAAAAGAAGATCCAGAAAGCGCGCGCAGCAGCCAACAAGGAAGACTCCTTCAGGCGGCGGTATACCGACGAAGAACTCAGAGCGGTCCTCTCGGACGAAGACCTCCAACGCTACAAGAATGCCATACCCAAGGTAACCAAATGGAACCGTGCCGCTGAAGAGGCCCGGAAACAGGGCCGGTCGCTCTACAAGGAGGCACTGAGTCCCCAAATGAAGGATCTTCGAGATGCAAAATACGTATACGATCATCTGCAATATCTGTTGAGCGAAGCGCGCAAGGGGAATGAACCCAAACCGAGGGGCTGGTTGGGTCGAACCTACACGGACGCCCAACTGAAAGCGTGGCTGGACCTGGAATCCATCGCCGACTTTCACAGGGGACGGCGACTCGCGGTCGAGTATAACACGGAGTACAGGGAGGCCGCGAAGACTAGTGCTGATCCGGCCTCGGCGTTGCGGCGACGACTCCCTGGAGCAAAAGTGAATGAAATTCTGGCTGGTCGACGGCTGTACAATGATATGCTGGAACTCCTTCAGCAGGCTCACCGCTTCGCCAATGAAGACAATACCCAACTTCCTTCCATCCAGCAGGAGTTGCGGCTGTTGAGAGAGCAAGGGCAAGAGTCACTTTTCAGTCCCGAGGAAGCGGAAAGAGCCAAGAAGGCGCTCGATGTCGGAGAGATCGAAGCGTATGTGGATGGAAAACGAGCCGAACGAGATCTACCGAGATATCAAGCCAGTAACGACTTGGCTCAAAGAGAAGGTCGCAGACCGATGTATTCTACCCAGGTGCTCGAGGATCTTCAACGCAAGGCGGATCGATATCGAGATCTTCAACGGACGATCGATGACCGAATTCGAAGGGGCATTTCTAGCCCATCCTCTGAATCGAGAACGGCGGATGATGATGACGATCCTACTTCTCAACCAAGCGGCGGTCCTCCAGCGGCCAACGAGGATACTCAGCAACAGCAACAGCAAGGACGACGACGAAAGAAGCAGCAATCGTCAGATCAAGGAGGAGAATCGTCATCGTCAAACAATCCTAACCCTTTTGCGAAGAACCATCCGTGGGAAGTAGCGGGCAAAGTCAAAGCAACCTTCACGCAATTAGGCGACCAATGGCAACAGGCAAAGAATGGTTTTGGGCAGCTCTCGCCGCCTCCTCTGCCTAATCCGGGAGAATTCGGTTCATGGTTGAGGAATGCGCCTAGAGTCCGGATTCCTGCTACCATCTAAAGCAACAAATGCTTTCTTGTCTCCCTGTCTATTGACATTACACGCAAAAGATGGAGGTGTTTTCCTGATGCCAAGTCCCCTCAGGCTTGCTCGATGGCATCCGGCTTGTTTTCCCTGACGTGTTTTCCAGAGCGTGAGACACGGCTGCGTTCCCTCCTTCACACTGACAGCAACGGCGCCATTGCCCCTTCATCAGACTGGCGAAAATACCACAGTGCATCCGTCGAGCTAACGGTGATGAAATCTCATTTCATGATACTGACGACAACTGAGTGAATTTCTTCCGTCGAATTGACGACAACGATATCGACTTTTCTTCATCACACCGATGGCGATGAAGATTTGTTTTTTCATCAAGTCGATGATGAGTGACGGAAGTAGTTGAAGTCCTGTCATGACTCTGACGAAGAAGAAGACTCAGCTGGCTTGCATCCCTCGCACGGACGACGATGAGTTGACGACCTAGTTTACACGGGAGTCCATCGAGATTGGTAAGAAAGGACGGCTACCGGTTGTTAAGTCAAATTAGACCACATTCCATGATAAAAATTACTCCTAAGGATCAACTCATATCCAATACATTCATTCCGGTTGTCATTGATTCATTGATTCATTGATTCATTCATCATGGTCCATCCAATTCGACTCATTAACCAGCTCATTCACCCCCCATCACTCAATCCCTATCCTATCCCCAGAACCCCCAGTACCACCATCATGACTAGAGCGCGCTCTCTCTCTCTCCCTCGCCGAAAGAACCCTCACCGCCTCCTCAGCCGCCCTTGTCATGACTTCCTCCTTCGACATCCCATTCCCAACACTAACAATATCCTCATCACCAATTTTCACCAAACATTCCCACGCCCTTCTTTTTTTGACTCCCTCATGCAACTCTAGCCTTTCCTCGTCGAAGTCGCTTCTTTCATCGTCCATTTCATCATCGTCCCAATCGATGTTTATATCATCCATTTCATCCTCATCAACCCCCTCAACCGTATGATTCTCTTCTTGGGTATTCGTGCCATGAGAAATGATGGCATCACCATCCTCAAGTTTCTCATTTTTGGTATTTTCCGCGGAGAGGATATACGTCACTTTCTTCGTCCCGGCTTTGATCCCTAATTCCTGTCTTGGATGTAACAGCCTCATTTCCCCCATCCCATTCTTCTCATTCTTCTTCTCCTCATTCTTCTTCTTCGAAGAAGCCCCAACGATGCGTCTCAAATACGACAAGACCCCCAATTTTTCCAAGAAGCGCTCACAAGCACCACGATCACCTTTCGTATCAACATATATAGCACCCAATACACTCTCCACGATATCCGAAAAGAATTTCTCGGCTTGGAGTTGAGTCAGGGATGTCCAGGGATATCTCATCCCTGTAGTCAACGCCTCGAGGATCCCCTCCCTCAGTTGAGCGTGGCGATTCATGCAGTCTTTCTGGGCTTGGTGGATTGCCGAGGTAGCGTGGCGCATAAATTGCCATAGATATAATCTTGTAGAAGATTGCTTGGGTTCCAAAGTAGTTGTTGATGATGAGAAAGAAGGATCCGAAACGCGGTGGATATCGACGCGGGATTGGGTCGTGAAATGCTCCATGCAGAGAAATGCTAAGAAATCCGCGTTCACAAGCACGGTGCGCATGAGATGCATATCGAAGTGGGCGATCTCCGGTCTCGCATCGAAGAGGAGACTAGCGACGATTTGATCGAGGAGGGAGTCGCCCAGGAATTCCAATCGTTGGTAGGATACCACGGTTGTATCGACGTTGTAGGAAGGATGCGTGAGCGCTTCTAACAGCAGTGATTTTCGAGTGAAGGTGTAGCTGATGAGATGCTCGAGTTCGTCGAGATTGGGGAGGTGGGATGCCGTAGTGACTGGTACGAGATCGTACAGGCCGTCGAGTCGGATCGAAAGCTCTTGCCAGAGCATAGCATCGGGTAGAAGGATGCTCATGCATTTCAGAGCTTTGGAGAAACCGCCGTCCAGAAACGCTACGCCGATAAGAGCCTCGACGACGTCCGCTAGCACTTTGGTCGACATCTCTCGCTTTGGTGGTGGCGCCTCGTCTGCGTTTAATAAGTCGGAGACATACAGCGGGCACCACTTACGGCCGGTAAACGGTTGAGTGATGATGAAGGCATCCAGTCCGCAGTCCACTGCCGCTCGAGCTAGTCGGGAATTGGCCACGATGCGGTCTTTCATAGCGGAAAGGTAGCCTTCGTGCCAGTTCGCGTGTTCGCCCATCAGTTGCACGGAGGTGCACATCTTGAGGATGCTGTCTCCGAGAAACTCCAGACGTTGGTAGTTGCTTTCTTCTCGTGCCGAGGAGGCACCGATGGCCGCGAGGACTAGATTGAGATCCTGGAATTGGACGGCGGCAAAGACGGTCTTGCAGAGTCGCTCGGCGATCAGACAAACCTCGTAGCGCCGTAGGATGGACGGAATGCAGAGAGCAAACTGGGAGTACTTGAGCGGCAGGTTTTCAATCACGTACTCTTCTGCGAGCAGATGCTTGATCCCTGAATATGTCTTAGGTAGTTGTTCTTGCTCTGGAATAGGATGCAAGAGATCGACTCGCTTGGGCCATCGCAGGACGTCGATGTGCAGCTGTTCGCCTTGCGCTTCGACTTCTTGAAGTGCTTCCGGCGTGTCATCCTTGGGTTTTGGGACGCGCATGCTCCAGCCCTTGAAGATGTAGGCTGGTCGAAGATGGTTAACGGGGTGTACCAGGCCGTGGTTGGACGGAGTGTCCAATTCGCTCTGGTACACGTCAGAAGCTGATCGACATCCTTTTGACGGTACGGTCCATTGGCTGTTGGCCTCCAGGTCCGTGTCAAACATAAAGTGTGCGACGTAGTCCTGTTCATGAGGCTTCAGGCGGAATGAGAAAACGGATCCAAGTAGCAATTCAGTACTCTCCGACGCATTTCCCAGATCGCTGCTGGCGACGCTCGGGCCGGGTTCACAAGTAACTCGCCATTTGATCGATGAATTCCAGAACAGAGCGAAGTCGGCAGGCACCGGAGGTTGAGCCGGTAACAGCATTCTCATCTTGATATGCTGTTCTTCTCCAACCCAAAAGGTCAGGACCGAGCAATTAAAGGACCTCGCATCCGTAAAATATTGAGCGACATCAATCCATGGATTGAGCAATGGGGCAACTTCCTCGATTGCGGCCACCTCTGTAATCTTCTCTTCGAGTGCATCCGGAACCTGAGGCGGTCGTGGCAGTAAGTTGTCATTGATCAGTCCGGCTTGGTGCAGGGCGAGCATAGCCTCGAAGCAAGCATCTTTCTTTGCGGTACGCTCCGTCTGCCAGGTAGAGCGACTAGAACTGCGACGAAGATGTGAAGGTACAGCAGTCGGCAAGATCACTTCTGCCGATATCCTGGACACGGTTCTGGAGATGGTAAACTCTGGTTGGTGATCAACGTATGAGTCGGTTGGTAACACCTGGCAGAAATGAAGCAGATGTGACTTGGCATTATCAAAAGTCAGAAGAGCCCTTTTGCAGTAATTAGCATACGTTGTCCATAGCAGTAGATTGGCGAATGGTAGATGGCGCAAGATTACAAAGGTCTGGAAACGGTCGTGAATGCACCCACGCGGGTGAGAAAGTAAATGAAGCAGCTCAGCAGTAGCGATCAATAATCGTCGTTGTCCTTACGATGAAAGATTCAGGTAATATTCGTCATAACGACGATAATAACCACCTTGACTTCCGTCGCACTTACGATGAAGACTGCTTGATCTCCATGGTAATTCCGACGGTGGCCAATGGTGGTTACTGCTGAGCTGCTCCATGTACTTTGCCAGTCGCGTGGCACCCCATCGAAGACGAAGAAACACGAAGAAATGTTGTCAGTTGACGTACCCTGTCGACTCAACCTCATATCGAGCGTGATATTCTTCTTCCTGAAGCTCCCGTTCTTGCCAAGCTTCCAATTCCCTCTTCTCATTCATGTATTCCTCTTTCATCTTTGCTTCGAGCATCGCCCAGTCCCGCTGCTTGGCTGTCTCACCGCTATGCATCATGACCACATACTTGGACTCCTTCCTCCGCGCTCGACCTCTTCGTTGGATAAATGTCTTTAGATTCGGCGGTGGATTGAAGCAAATGACGATATGACAGGCCGAGACGTCAATACCTTCATCCAGAACACTTGTCGTGATGATTAGATTCTTCTTGCCACCTCGCAGATCATCGAGGTTGAACTTTTGACCACGAGGATCCAGTAGCTCGGTGAGATGTGTAGTTTTGCGCTGGGAACTGCTCGAGGTCCCAATGAACGTCCCGCAGTGAAACAAATGTCTGGTGCGAGGGTGTCTTGAAACAATCTCTGCTAGCAAGGCGACATCAACTCGTTGCTCGACGAACACCAGACCGGCAAAGGAAGACGTTCGCTCGTGAACCAGCACGTCGATGAAGCGGCTGACTTTTGACGAGAGGTTGGCCTCGTCATAGAGGGACGACTTGGCCAAAATGAATCCCCGTGCAACCTCTTTGAGAATACTCAGGAGATACTGCTTCTGCGAGTCATTCCAGTAAGCCAATGCTCTATCGTTCGCCACTACCGACGCACGAAGCTTGCGGATAATCCTCAGGATGAAGCAATCTGCTGCCCAGGAGCCGAGTTCGGATAGGATATGCGCGCCCTTTTCGCAAAGCTTCTTGAGCTGCTCACGGGCGGGCGTCCAACCAGTCACGATGGCTTGTTGCAATTTCTGTCGACCAAAGTGATCGTCCCTGTTTTGCAATTCTTTCACATAGGGATCCTGTGAAATGTCGAGCTGGTTGACGGCCGAATGTAATCTCCACAAGAGGGAAGTCTTGCTCATGTGACCGCTGCTCAGTTCATATAGCCGAATCTGGAGCACGGGCTTATGAACGAATTTCAGCAGCTCCTCTTGGTGTTGTTTTGGAGTTCTGGTCATCGCGTTGAGGTTTTTTTCGATATCTCTAGCGTGGCTTTAGATCAGCCTTGGCGCCAAAAAGGGTGAAGCTCACTGTAAGCCTTGAGGCCTCGAATTGATTACCGGGCTAGCCGATAGCCCTAGAATATGTGGGACTCGTCCATCACCCTTGTTCACAGCCGGGTGGTAGAAATCCCACATGATCATATTCGCTGGATGTCCTCTCGCACAGTGATGGGCTTCATTATCTCAGCGTCGGTTCTGACCGCCACTTGGGGGGTATTGTCACCTTCGTCAACGACCAACAACGCAATAGATTCTAGGCGCACGAACGCATGTGTCAAGCCATCCAGCAAAACTTTTGGCGTCGACACCACGATCCGAATATTCTTCAAAACCGCATCCCAAACGGACTGCTCGGTCCACAGCTCGACATCTTCCCCGCGAAGAAAGCGAGTTTGTACGGAAGGTATGTGCTGGCAGAGCACCCCACACTGCTGCTCGCACAGCGCCAGCGTTGGAGCAAGAAACCAAACAAGCTATCTTGTGTGAGCTGGACAAACGTAAAGCATGATAAAGAGGGCTGCTGGATACCTTGTTGGTAGGACAACGTTCGAGCTCCGCTCTGATACGAAGTATAGCTCTGCATAGAGCCTCTCGTTAACGATCCATCCCCACCTGGCGTGCCTAAGTACATTGACGAAGAGGTAACAATGCCCCCAATTCGGAGACTTGGCTAATTTGAACAATGTCATACATTTGTGTCTTTCCGCTGCCAGTGTCCATCTGTCCCTATCAGCTGAGCATTCCTGGAAGTCCAATGTCGACATACCGCAACTATAATATTTTCTTTCAAGCTTTTCTCATACATCTCCGACTGATAGGATCTTGGCCGTAGAGTCGGAATATCATCTTTTACAGGTGGATCTGAAGACGAACATTGGCCTTCCGGAGCGCTTCCATTCTCGAAAACAATTTCTTCCTGATCCAGGGAAGAGTTTGTCTCTTTGGAAGATTCCAGGTCAAGGCTAGGAGTTGAGCTACCATCCGATTGGTCATCTTTTCCTTCGGACGAAGGGACGTCGTTTCGTTGAGCAAACATTGTGGTCCCTCCCTAGCTTATGAACGAGAGCACCAATCCTTTGAAAGATTGTGCACTGCCTCGCTTCGGACGATGCTGTGACAGCGAAGTTGGGCCACCGGTCCGTGCCTTAGCACTTGGAGATATAGAACGCGATTCCGTTTGGAAGCAAGATGTCCCCGTCGACAGAGGCCAGGGTTGATGATAGCTCTAGAGAGAGGGAAGCACAGAAGGTCCAAAGATCCGGGGCAGACAATCTCCGTGGCAGACGGGCAGTACCGGAGCAACAAGGGAGCAATCCCGAGAGCAGTGATTATCCGCAAGACATTGCGCAACAACAAGGCGTGATGTCCTTGAAGCAATGCTGGAAGCTGGTATCAGAGTCCTGCAGGTTGACACCAAAGTACCGGGAGTTTCATTGGTCTCGGGAAGAGAATGACGGTGCCTAGCCGGATCCTGTATTCGTTGAAAGAGCAGCTTGTGTAACATTGGGCCATGCCCAGAGCTCGCAGAGCAAGAGCAGAGTCGCTCGAACGCGTCTGAGCCCGCTTAGTAATCTTCTTGACGTCCCATGTTGAAACAGCACGACGAAGCCTCATGATCGGTTTCAAAGATGCTCTTTGGTAGACATGAACACAGCTCGATCTGACTGATCAAGCATTTGCTGCAGGTTATTATGGATGGTAGCTCCTTGGGACCTACCAGATGTATCATGATCGTATTTGGGATACTGTCAATTTATTCAACTGGAACTTGCACGCTAGACTCCACATTCAGTTAAATATTCGTCCCACAACTTAACGCCGCATCGGGAGAAGAAGCTCACGTGCCTGACGAAGAGATGAGGAAATATTCAGCGTTGGACAGGACTAGCTCTAGCTTCTATAGATTGGTAAGGTAATCTTCGATCTCCTGAGGACTGAGTTTCCGAAATCTAGGACCCTGTGCTCCCTCGACGCCTTCAACGCCCAATAGATGGTTTGCTGGAGGACCCACGATACCTGCATCCATTTAGCATTGAAATACATTCGGATGGGGCAATATCAGCTCACCGATTTCAACTGTCTCGCCGTTCATTTCTCCTTCAATGGTTTCCTTGAGCGTCAGTAACGCGATGTGTACCGCGTCTTCGAGCTCCAATCCTTCCGTGTATCTCTTTTCCAGAAAGGTCTTGGCGCTGGTCGCGCTCTTGCCGATGGCGGTTGCTTTCCAGGGGAAGTAGCTGCCACTAGGATCGACCTGGTAGAGACTAGGGCCGCCTTTCAGGATACCACCTGTCTTGCCCGTGGGTCTCTTTTTCTCCGGATCAAGGTCGGTTGTTTGCATGCCCAGGTCCTCGTCGGGCTCGATGCCATCATCCCACCCGGCGATGAGCAAGCTCACGCCATACGGCCGGACTCCGCCGGATTGGGTTGCTTCTTGCATGACTCGTGCCACATCCTGCACCAATATTCGGGTAGGCGGATACTCATTGTAGATGCGCTTGTAGCCCGTATGCGAGACCTTGCGCGCCTTGTCGACGAGGATGCGGTAGTCGGGGCCCATGCCGGAATACACCATCCCGATGTTCGGTGTGATGAGGCTGACTTTGGACAACGAGGGGGGGTCTATCAAGGGGGATGATGACTTTTTCTCTGTTGCCAGGACAATGCCGTTGGTCGCTGAGGAGTTTCGACTTAGCTCGAGCATGTGAGAGCCAAACTTGTCACCTTCATACCTTTGATGCCCAGAGATGTGACGCCTTGATTAACCGCATTGAGAGCATATTCTGTGTTTAACTGGTCAGTCACTTCTATCACGGATCATATACCTCACTTCAAGTGATAACATCTGGTTTCGCAGCTCATACCTATCTGCACAAGCTTTCCGCTGCCAAGTCGTCAGCTACAGCTCGACTAAACGTGGTACATCGGAATGCACTCACCTTGGCGAGAAAGTTGTCAACGAGAATGAATATCGGTCAGCCATTCTGACACTCTACCAGTCCAGATTTGAAGAGCTCTCAGTATCCAATGAAATTGTGTATCGGAGCTTTGGGGGTTGGGTATTGTCGGATAGCTGGTGTTGCTAAGGACAAGGGACAAGCTCACGGTCGGTGAACTTTCGGGCGGCTTAGTCAGCATCGCAGGCAGAGGTGGCGCTTCGCGTCCTCGGTCAACGTCCGTTCAACAACATCACTTCGCCACCTGTCGGAAGAAACCTGTGCAAGGACATATCCTTAACCTCATGACCTTATGAATTGATGAACCGAATAGCATAGCGCGCAATGGATGCAACATTTGGTGGTGAGCCTTCCTGGAGCTGGCCAGAGCCACCAGCATCATCATCTCGATCACGCGACACTACGAAGGACCAGCCCCCAGAAACAGGAGAGGATGCCACGAGAGAGACACCAAGGCCCAAGCCTACTAGGACATATGCCCCCAGGACCTGTCGCATTTGCCTGGAGACGGTCCTGCCCAGCTATGAGCCCGCTACAGAGAATCTCAGCCGAATGTTCAATCCGGCCCCTCGAGTCTCGTATATTTCCTCGGACCCAGCGGCAGGACGCTTGATCCGGCCTTGCAAGTGCAAGGGCTCCTCTCGATATGTGCACGAAGGGTGCCTACAGATATGGCGGCATGCCGATCCAGCATATGGCAAGCGCAACTTCTGGCAATGTCCAACATGCGGCTTCAGATATCGACTCGAGCGCATGCAATGGGCTGCCTGGATCAGCAGCACAGGTATGCTTTGCGCATATTTTCTGCTATAAAGCTCTCGGCGAGAGAGCAATGCGCTTTCTTCGGCGCTGGCTGATCCTTGTTCGGCGTGGTGACGCAGGAACGCAACTGCTTCTGACCGTATCAATTCTCTGCCTGGCCATGTTTCTTCTGGGGTTTGTCGCGGATCCCATCATCAATCTATACCTGGATCCATATAGTGCGATTTCCTCGGTTCCGCTGTCGCGCCTGGGTTCTCAGCCGGATCTGCCATTCATGGACGATGAGGAGCCGGGCTGGACCATCCATTTCCTGAAAGGCTTGGCATCTCTCGGGTTATTGAGCTTCGTCAAGGTGCTGCTGGCCATGTCGCCCTGGCAATGGTGGAATCTGCGCAGCTCTGGCCTCATGAGTGGTGGTTCCGGTCGAGCGGGTGCTTCTGGAAGGGATCGACTCGCGTCCATCAGCTGGTTTGTAGTGGTGATTGGTGTGGCAACTTTCATTTGGGTCAGTATACGGGCAGCATTCGGATAATATAAAGGCTGACCAGATGTAGGGCGTGTTTAAAGGTGTTCGGGCCTGGAGCCGAAGATGGCTGGAAAAGGCCGGCGAACGTGTCATGGATGTCCAGACGGACGATGTTGACGATGAAAATGATGATATTGCTGCTGCAAAGGAGACCACGGAAGACTCCAAACCCAAGGAAGAGAAAAAACAACAATAGGATAGCCAGTTGCTGACCTTTCCCAATAACAATGGATATCTCAACTCGATGACCCGGAGCCTCATCTGGACATGTGACTTCTTGTCCCGGCTTCTGCCTCGAAGGCTTTTTCCTGGACTGCACGTCTTTGAGTTGTCACGAGCTTCACCATGGCGTGCCAATCAGTCTATGTGCAGAGATTGACGAGGTTTTGCGAGGCTCATCAAAGCTACGGATCGTCTTGGTTCGTGCTTTTCTTCAGAGCAGTAGCAACCTCTTGCCATGGATGTAGCAGATTGCTATCTGTTTTCCTGAGGATTTATTCTTCCCAGCGGACGATGGATGCTGTGAGAATGGCACAGTTACAGTCGTTCAAAAACATTGAATTTGAATCCAAGTCTATCGTATTGTTCCGTCCACTGTCCATTGTCTATTGTGAACAATCCATGTGTATATCGTCTCGTGGAATAGATCTCCAGGTTAACCGGCATGCTCCATTCCCTACTGTCCTTCGATCCTATTGTCAGCCAGGGTTCAATGCTCTCCAGGTTACCCGCCACGGCGAATTCCGTGTAGCCAGCTCCCCAATCCTATTGTACGGCCCCCGTTCAATACTATATCTAGTTACCCGTCCAGTCCAGTCAACTCCGTCCTCAACCAAGCCTATTGTCGCCCATTGATCCTATTGTCAACGCTACAATGGCCGCTATATCAGCCACCCTACCTTCCTATTGTCACGATGCCTTCTACCGTCCTATATCTTCCTCTTCCTCTTCCCATCTCCTACTCTTCCTCTTCCTCCTCATACTTCCCCATTGCTCTCTCCATCCTTCAACACATCCTTCTTCGCAACTACTCTACTCTTCAAGGTCATCATCGTCTTTCAATCAACTGGTTCCTATTCTATCCAAGCTCCTCTTCCTATTCCTACTGCTTCCAATCCAAGCTCCTCTTCGCATCGATTCCTACTTGCTCTCCATCATGGCGACTCTCGCCAGCACGTCTACTACTACCTGCTGCGACCAAGCCGACAAGAACGGTTACCAGTGCCCGCACTCCCTGGCGCTGCTCACCGGCGAAGTTGCGCCGACCACCACCGGCGAGACCATCTCTCTACTGGCCGCCCAGCAGATGATCCTCGGGTTCCGAGCCCAAGCGCTATTGCGAGCGCAGATGGAGGCCGGGGGACTGTTACTCTCGCCTGCCTCCCCGGCCCCGGAATCGACCCTCGGCCATCGTTACCAGCTCTACAACAACAACAACCCGGAAAACGTCCTGGACCAGAACGCAGCGAAGGAGGAGCCGGTCGCGAACCACATGCTCCCTGGCTCCAACTCCTCCAGCACGGGAGCGCAAAACATCACCGAGACACCGCGCAACAGCAATGACACCAATGCAAGCTTCCTCTCGACTCCGCCGTTGACGCCCGACGGGAGCAACACCGGCCATTCTTCGTCCGATGCTTCTGCCAGTCCCCATCACAGCAACAACCAGGAGAAGGGAACCTCCGATACATCTCCGTCTCCGTCTGCACTCCTGCAGGGATCAAAGGAAGAACGCATTGCCCTTCGTCGTCAGCAGCAGCTTCGTCGTCTGCATCAGCACCAGCAGCAAGGATCGCAAGAGATCGAGATCATCCGCAAGTCTGAGGAGCACCAGCCGCAAGGATCGCAAGAGCAAGAAGTCATCCCTACGTCGTCGTCGGAGCAAGCCCGCCCGAATCTCCTTCCCCTCCCGCTCGCTGTCCGACCCCCCAGTTTCACCGTCCAGCTCTGCGCCATTCTCGCCAGCGGCCGTCTCGACCCCTCTGCCGTGAAGATGTATGCAGGCTGGGTCAACATCATCTACCGCATCGGACAAGCTTTGAAGCCGTACATCAACCACTACAACAGAACCGATAATGATGATGATGAGAACATCATCGCCAACATCATGACCGAGGAGACGGTGATGGGGATCTACAAGCTCGCCGAACAGCTCATTCATGGCTACGACGAGATCCGGGCCGAGGTGCGCGAACGAGTGGAGATGTTGGCTCAGGCGAAGTTGTTGTTGCCTCGTTTCGAAACGGCCGTCGAGACCGAACAGCTCCGGACCACGGTGGGGATTTGGCGTCAGCAGTTGAAGTAAGTCCTACTCCTCCAAAAATCCCCTCACCTTCGGTAGTTCCCAGCTGGTTTCCTCGATTTGTGGCTGACAAAGTATGGTACAGAGATGTCAACCCTTATCCGCGCGATGAGATCCATCTCTTTCGTCAATTCTGCACCTTCTACGATAAAGCCGTCTATCATTTCTTCCTCAAGGCCCATCGACGTGCGCCCTTGCCTTCCCATCTCGCGCTTGCACCCCATCTGGATGCCATCTACGCCGTCGTGGAAGATGCCGCGGTGCTTGCCGAACAGTATCAGCGTGAGCTCAAGGCGCTGCATCGCCAGATCCATCATGCGCAGAAGCGGCTGGAGAATTACGAAGCGGCGGATCATGCCAGCGCGGCTCTGGACGAGTTGATCAAGCAGGTGGATGAACGCATTCGGCGACAAGGCGAGGAGGAAGTCCCAGCCAGCCGGGCGTTTTATCGACGGAGTTAGGGAAGGAGAAATGGGAAGGACAGAGAGAAGCGCAGGAGTTTTCGCTGGCGCTCTCTCTAGATAGGTTACGAAGGTTGACGAGTAGATAGGAAAGGGAGGTTCGAGTGTTAGTTTAGGTGTTGCGGCGACAGCACAACTTGGCCTTGACGAGGACGTTTCGGAGATGTGTCTGGTGGAGATTTCTTCATCAGTGAACGCTCGTTTGTAATCCTGATACCAGAAGAATTCAATTCTCTGTTCTTACATTGTCGCCCGTCTCGTCTCCGAGTTTGATGACGTAGGGGAAAATCACACACTCGACGACACTATCCGCGAGGTTTTCTTCATCGTCTTCGCCGGTGATGTCTTCCATGGTGTCTAGATCAAATCCGAGGCTGTGGTCAATGGTTATGACCGGCATGTGAACCTGCAGCTGGGCCCGCTGGACGCGGAAGGCCTGGGAGAGCTCAATCGCCTGATCGAGAATCGACTGCAGACCTTTGTTACGTGCGCTTGTGGCCGTGCTGCTCGTCAGCTCATCCACAATGTTATTGATCCTAACATGCAGACTTCGGCTGAGCCCGATGACGTGGACTCGGTACGTCTCGGCACCGTGCTGTCTGATGATACCCAGCGTGGTCGAGCGCCATTCGTTGACCTTGGCGGGCGGTGCTAACATTGCTTGCGAATCAGGGGATGGCAAGCTTTGGATGAAGATGGCTGGGCTCTAACATACCCATAGTGTTCAAGGACTGCTCGACACTTCTGAGGTGCATCATACTTTCCTCGTCTAGCCCAAAATAATACGCAGAAAACACATCGTGGACGAGAATGGTAGCGATCACAGATTGAATCAGATTCACGACCGAGGTGGTCTGCATCATCTGGTCGAAAGCTGGCAGCAAGGAGTCCAACTCCAGCTGCGTCGACTCAGACAAGGAAGCTCGGTCGACTGCAACCGAATCAGTCTTGAAGAGGGCGAGAACACCGGGAACAATCGTACTCTTCTTGGCTCGACGAAAGTGATTGATGGTCCAGTTCTGCAGATCGTGACCCAGCGACCGAATTCGCTCCGTAAAGACATCGTCCGAGACTTGACCTTCGATCTTCGTCCAGGTGGAGATGTTATGCTTCAACCCCAAAATATGCCGACGGAGCTCCTGCACTTCCTCTTCGCGCTCGCGTAGGGCCTTCTGCGCCGAATGATATCCATCCTGGCACCGGTCCCGTTCGAGGAGGATGTGCTCGTTCTTCCGCTCCCATTCCCTCTTCCACATGCTATCTCGCTCGATCATGTTGGCTCGTAAGATCCGCACCTCGCTCTCTGCGCGAAGGTATTTCTCTTGGAATTCTTCATGCTTATCTTGCCAGAATGTCTTTTCCGTCCGCTCGGCCTGCAGATCTGACCGCAGTTGCGCTACCGTCTCTTCAAGACGTGTCTTTGCTCGCGTCACCTCTGCCAGCTGATCGGTAAGACTCTCCTGAGCGGTTATTTTTCGGGTCTCTGACGGCGCCTCCATGCTGATCATATCTTGATGTCGGTATTTTTCAAGCTCAAGTTGCATCACAGCAATGTCATCTCGTGCCGATCGAACGGCCTTGTCGATATCGGTCAGGCCATCATCCAGCAACGCTTGCTCGTCCGCTGCTCTCGGTCCCGTTGGGGACTCTCTTTTATTCATTGCACTCGATTTCGAGGTACTATGCTTCTTGCTTCGCCCGACACTGACCAGACTTCGTGCCTTGCTACTCGCTGTGTTTTTGACCTTGGAGGCTCCACTGGATAACCCGGATCTTGAGGATGCTACCTTCTGACCTTTTGGTATATTGCCTGGTTGCCGCACGACCGCATCTGGCTGGTCATCCGCATTAGAACCCGCACCGTGCTCCTCAAGGCTGAAATCGAAAGACAGGTCATCCAATGGCCATTCCACTTGAGACCAGCTCCTGGGCTTGGAGAAGAAGTGTTGTCGATGACTCTCATGGTCATCTCGTGCAGGATCGTCTACCCGTCTGGCCACTCGGGTAAATTCACGAGCTTCATCCTCGCTCACGTGCAGTCGATCGGACAAGGCAGCCCTTGGCGGAGGGGAGATGAGTATCTCATTGTCTGATGGACTCCCTGTCTCCACCATGACTGGCTTGGGCTTATACTGGTATCACGGCGTTGTAGTGATACGTAACATCGGGGAGCGTCAAAGCTAAGAAATACTTGGATGACGTGTGGTTGGTGATTCGCCCTCAGATTCACCGCGGACCGGGGAATTTGAAAACCTGGTCCCGGTCTTTGGAATGTTATTTTTATCGGTCCAGCACCTCCTGTTAGAGTAACAACTCTTGCCCTCTCCAAGTCTCTAGAGCTTATTGCTAAGATCTGAAATTAAATGCTATTGATCTAGCGATTGATTATAGATTATTCAATTAGCTTGTCGGTAGAATTCTGGTGTGTCTATGCCGTACGAACCAACGCGTGATGAAAACTAGAAGATGGTTTACTGTCGGAGGTCATTATCTTTATACTTCGTGAGACTTAATAATACTTGATCAATATCAAACTCACTGGATTATATTCCATGCACGTTTTCATCGGATTCGGAGGCCGAGCGTCGGAGATGGCGATGACTCCCGATCTTTGGTTGCTTCTTGGAGCGCGCACGACATCAGATGACGACGATTTTACGATGTGAATCTCAAACCCGATGCACGGACAACAGGAACGGAGACGGCTGCCCGTATGGTCCAGTCACCACGAGGACTATCCAGGACATCTATAAAGACCCGGGGTCGCCTACCTAGTCCGCCTTCCTTCATCCTCCTTGATCGAACTTTCCCGAGAGCTCTAGCGCTACTTGAACTCCTCGATCATCACTGCCGTTATGACGACGACAACACAAGATTGGTCGCTCTACAGCATCCCAGCTGCGTTCCTGCTGGCTTATGTGCCCTCCTCCTGGGCCGAAACTCGGCTGTGGTTTATTAACCGTGGACCAATCTCGAATGTCTCGTAAGTCGAATCTCGGTGGCCGAGCTTACCTCCTCGCTGCCCGCTCGCTCGCTGACGAAATGACTGCCAGACCACGAGATACTCTCGACACGTTCAAAGGCAAAGTTCCTCAGGACATGTTCGAGAAATTTCATCGGGCGCGATGTGCCCACTTTAATAGTCTCGAGGCCTTTCCTGTCTTTGCGGCCGCTGTGGTACGTTGCCTTTGCCATGGTGCTGGAGGAGGACCTCGTGTGCCCATCAATGGCCGAGAGGCTGACGGTTGATGATGAGTGCTGCAGCTGGCTGGTCGAATGATGGGAGTGCCGAAAGACGCTCTGAACTCCATGTCGTTGCAATATCTGGTCACGCGAGTGCTCTACATGGTTCTCTTCATCAATACGTCTCGGCAAGCTCCCAGCTACTTGCGCTCGTTCGTCTGGATGTATAACATCTACCTACCGATCCGGACGCTCTTCAGCGCTGCCAGCCTCGACTTGAGGTAAGGGGCGGAAGCATGACCACCGCTCTTGCCTAGTCCTCTCAATGTCGCCTTAGGATGGAACCCCCAAGGCATATTGATGTGTGCCGATCCGCTGCTCTACCCTGGTCAAGCTCAATGCTTGCCTTGCTCTCCTTCTCCTGTCATCTGTAAGTCTCTTGCATTCTGAGGCAGGCCATCACTACTCCGCTCTTGTGAATCATTTTTTTGGATTTTAAATATCTCCTCTCTGAGCTGTACCAAAAGAAGCTTCTCCAATCAATGTCAATTCCACTCGGTTCAAGTACTCAAATCGCTTAAGTTGGCATTGGAGTCTTGTATGGACTTGTTTCGATGATTCACTGCCTTCGGAAACATTGCTACCCTGTCTTTTTGGATCACAGTCCACTCTGGCCCATTCACTAAAAAGCGTGATACATTTCCTGGAAAGAGACCGAGGAAGGGAGGCCTTCATTGAATCATTCCCTTACTATTTCTGAGATCCCGAGCCCAAGGATCCTCTGGACATCCCACACTCAGAACCCTGGCTACCGACACCGAGAATCTCGCCAGCACCATCGTCAACTATACACCGAAGGATTGCCTCATCTTCGTCATCCGTGTGAAGGTCGCCCTGTTTCACCGCTACCCCTCAGCGTACAACGAGGATTTCATCAACTTTCATCGCCAGTACGAAGGTCGACCCCATCTCAGAATCTAGTTGACTAATTCTCTTACGACATCCTCCCTGACCTTATGGGCATCAGATAGCTTCTGGAAACTGCCATGGCAAGAAGAACTGAGCTCGCCAAAGAACCGGACCAGGAAAGACAGCTGCTGGCTCTCTCTGCTCACCTTCGTCGTATGAGCTTGGAGGCAAGCAGCGGATGGATGAAGGAGCACATCTTTGCATATACCGCTCGCTCAATCCACTGGCATTGGTGGGACTCAGCGCTCTGGAGGGAGTTCCGGCGCCTCAGCTTGTTCGCCGATACATCACTTTCAGCCACCAGCTTCGGTGCCGATTTTCAGATCGAGGACCCTCTAACGCCCACATCGAGTGAATCCGCGACTGCTATCAGCACCATCAATCGGAAGAGTGTCACAACAGTCCATGACCTTGGGCCCAAGAGTCGACGCCTACCCGTAGGCCTCAGCCTCGATCTGGATGGAGTTACAGCCCACCACCACCACTCTTCCGACCTTGATGACTCGTGTCTGGCCTCGAGTCCTCCCAACAGCGATGAAGAAGACAGCACCAGCGATATCATCAATGTCTACTTGGACCTGGGCTCCATAACGCCAGCGGAAGGAGCGGAGATCTTACTACCGGTAACATTTGGCCAGGCCGGAACCTCTTTGACCACGACAAACGGCGTTGATGATCGTCAGTGCAACATTCATCAATTTTCTAAGCGGCCAGGGAACTTCAGCTCTGGGCCCAGGGAAAGTAAGGCGGCTCTGCAGCTCGTACCGGAGAGTCCCCTGCAGAGGCTCGTCGAGGATCTCACGGCAGTTAGCAAAATCATCGAGCAGGAGGACGACAATGAGGGGGCAGCGAGGGACGGAAGTACAGAAAATACCGGCAGGAACCTAGCATACCCTCCCGATCATCTGGAAGAACTCGCACAGATCGTGGCACACAACGATGTAAGACCCCCGATAAGCCCCACTATCGAAGTCCTGTCAAATCCGTCCATCACCTCTTCATGGATTCGGGAACGACTTCAGGACAAGTGGCAAAAACGATACAAACCAGCGCTCACGGCTCGACTTGCTACGCTGGTAGTGGACGTTGACGACAAAGCAGGTATCGAGGCCAAGAAGTGCGATGCGAACGAAGAGTTGGAACGCAAGAAGCAGAAGTACACCAAGCTGGCCATATCCACCTGTGCGCAAGAGCAGCTAGGGGACGTGCAACGGAGTCTGGATGCCACGCTTGTCGAGCCCTTCCGCGAGCTTAAGGAGCTGCAGGTGCTTTTCGACGCCCAGCAATACCTGCTTCTTCGAGAACACTTCACGTTCTCGGAGCTGCTCACTTCTTTCATCAAACGACAAGAAATCGCCCATCGGAGATTGACCGCCGAATTGCCTCTTCTCGAGTTCAAGCTTCAAGCCCTGTCCGGTCTGTTGGACGTCGCTGCTCGAGCTTGTTCCTCGCTGGAAACACGCATCAATCGTCTCTCGGCCAAAGACGTTCCAGCTGGCGAGGAAAGAAATCAGGTTAGAGAGCGTCGATTGGGCCAGCCCGAAGCTCTTGTGTACCTGTCCCGTGCCGCACAAGATATTCAGATCATCCGTGATCATGCCCAGGCAGTCAGGAGCGGAATGGATCATGTGGAGGTGGAGGTGGCGGGATTGGCAGAGCGTTCGTTGGAGTTGTACGTTACCTGCAAAGGGTGCTTCTACTTCGCAGGCGACGATGCGTGACGCTTCGGGATACCATCGGACGGTCCGATCACCTAAGCGCAATTCAAACACACCTCGCCATCTTTCCATCGAGCAATACAGAGGGCGTTAGGACCGACCATTGCCGACTTATTAATCCCTATATTCTCAGCAACCAGGCAATACCCAGGCGAGAGACGACAACGAGGGCCTGTTGCTTTACATCCACCGGCGGACCAGAGCCCAGCACAGCAGCAGTCACCATGACCGATCTACTTCAGGCTTGGATCCAGTTGCAAGTAGGGGTGTGCATCGACACCGAATACCGGCGAAAAGAGAATGGCGAGTCCGTTGTTCAAAGGGTTTATGATGTATGCGGAAGTTTAACAGACTCCTGACCACCGGTTATGGAAAGATAAGGCTAATGGGATTGTGAGGGTGGTTTGTTTCGTTCGCTACAGCAACAGCGCAGATACTGTTCAGAATGTCAAGTAAGATACCTACAACCCCTTATAGCAAACTGCTTACTGAATTCACCAGTAAGAACCATCCTATCCTTTTCACGGCTGTACGGAACAGCTGTCCTCAGCCTCGCGATTGACTCCGGAGCTCTTCGCAGTGTACATCCAGCAGCCCAATGACTTCAACTGGGACGTGTTCGAACGTAGCGTCCACACCGTGATACCGGTAGTCAGTCCAAAGGCGCGAATCGCCGGTAACGTCGTACGTCAGGGGTTACCGGGTATGAAGAAGACCGTGGTCAATGGAGTTCAGCAACTGGGCCAACCTCGCTCATGGTCGAAACTGCGACCTTCACGGGGCCCCATTAAGAAGCCTTTGATACCTGTAACTGGATGACGAGAGTCATCAATGAGAAGACCCTTGGGCTGGATATTTCGCATCATATTACCGGTACGAGTAATTCGACTTATTCAAAGTCAAACGAGTTCGTCGATCTTGTCTTCGCGCTTTCGTATGTCGCATCGCGGGATTTTGGTGTATTGACGTTCTCGTGTTCGGTTTCCCACGTCTTTTACCCAGGCACGCCAGGCTTACAGTTCAACGCTGATACGGACGACAGATGGATATCCAGACCTATAACTGCCGCAGCCCTACGGTCTTGGCCGGTCAATGTCTGCCATCAACACTTGCCGTCCGACCTAAAATCCGGTAGCAGTTTCACCTCGGCTCAAACGGCTTGTTCTGTGTCGCCCTACTGGCCTTGTTCCCAGACGCTACGCTACCGATCGATTCTTGAGGAAGTCACACCATGCGCATGCTATGGCTTCTGCCAATATTACTCCCCTTAGCGTCGGCAGCCCTAACTACAAACATATGGGGCGATCCCGACCCAGGCGCGACGCGGCCACCGCTGCAACCAACCCAAAACGCTTTTGAAGAATGGAAATTGGACAAGATCCCCGCCGGACCTGAACGTCAGACATATCTGAAGCACCATTTCAATCGATATCTCAAGGGCATCTGTAAAGCATGTATACGCGGCAAAGCTCGTTCTGAGAGTTACGTGAGTAGTCATAGGGATAGGGATAGATATCATCTTCATCTTTTTTTCTACCTTTCTTCTCCGTTCATTTTCCATTTGTCATTATCTCCCCCTTTCTACTTTCCTAGCATCTATCTAGCATGACGATGCCGTTACCATGCCATTTAGATTCGGGTGTATGTATGTAAGCTAACATCATTTCCCAACCACGGCGGTCTCTCGCCGAGAAGGGGTAACTTCTCCATCAGAGTCACAATCTCAACATGGGCAATGTCGTATTCCGCTGTCAAATGCTCACCACCTACTGGGTGGAAATGCTCGATCTCCTTGATCTATACCTCGAAGCGTTTCCCCGCGACGCTGATATCGGTCGTCACGAATGTAACGAACAAGACGCCGTTTCCGACGCCGATGACAGCTTCATCGATCCAGAGCATGAAACGTGGCTGTACGACAAGATGCATATGGAGAGGAACGGACAGAGGAAAACGGAGGAAGATACTGGGTCGATCTTCAGAGGTGCGGCTTTGTTCAGCAGTATCGCGGAGGGTGTTTCTCCCGCTGTTGTTGCTGGGGCGGGGGGAAGAACGAGAAGACAGCCGCGTATCGCCGGGGCCGAGGCTAATGGGAATAAACTGAGGTTGAATGTGTTGAACACGGAAAATATAGGGAAGCAAGTGCACGGGATGAAGAATGCGGTGGTGGGGGGTGCAAAAGAGATGGGGAACTCGCGGTTTTGGTCCTCCGCTGCGGCGGCGGCGGCAGCAGCAAGGGGAGGTGGTGGTGCAGTTCCGTGGAATGTGAAGATGAAACCAGCTGGTTTGAGGCCCATGTGAACATATTACGAAAGATGATCAGTATTGTACTGTGCAGCCCGTTTTTGTTGGGTCTGATAAGCATAGATAGAAAAAACATCTTTACTGATCATCATACGGTTGATGAAAGCTTGCCGTGTCGTTACGAAGTAGGACAGAGCGAACAGCGAGTGACCCGTCATTGCGAATGATGAAATTAAAGAAAATCCTTCGTCGTACGGTCGACGAAATAAGGCCGTCGTACGTGTTGAATCTAGTCGTCAATGAGCCTAGCAGCCGAGGTCTAGGCAGGCCTATATAGGCTGCTATATAGGCCCGTACGAGCGAGCGATTACCCGCCGGACCGAGGCGGCTAGGTGAGCTCTGAGCTCGACTCAGAACCTCGAGTCAGCGTTCATAAGAGCTCCCAATTTGTCTATACAGTAGAGTAGCTAGAATCAATACACTGAATTCTACCCTCCTCCTCGCCTTCTGCCTAGCTTCAAGCTAGCCAGTCACGCGCCGAATAGACGTCTAGTTGCTATAGTGCGGTTAGAGAAGAAAAGCCTTCGTCATACAGCTTGATGGAATTCTCTTTATATAGTCGACGAAGGAATCAATAACGACATTAAACAGTGAGGTGCCCAAACTAGGCTAGAGAGGGAAGTTTCAAGATCCAATAATTAGAATGAAAAAGAGCGTCAAGAAAGATAGTTCTAAGCGAATGACACGCTTCTAACCTCAATGAACGACGATGAAAATGGATAAATGATAAATAAATAAGAGCGAGGGATATCTTAATACATGCTTATCTGACCTTAAAATCAGATCCAAGAAGATAGATTATTCAAAACAAGGAAAACAGATGAGATAAGAAAATAAGGATGACCGCCGCCAACCTCCATACTGCGCTTTCAAACGCCGTGCCGTAATGGATGAATTTGAAACCATCTCATTTTCGTAAGGAATCACCGTAAGTTACGCCTGGGACATGTTTCCCTTCTTTCTTTCTTTCCTTGCCTTGCCTTGATAAGAACGCCGTGAAATGATTCGATTTTGGATGAATATGAAGATGGTGATAAGTGAGTGTGGTAGGTAGAAGTGAAGTTGTAGAAGGAAGAGTAGCGAGTGATGAGTCGGGTTTTTGTTGCGCGGAACGAGAGGATAGAAGATGTAGCGAAGGAATGTCGAGCGGAATGGTGACAGCGCAACATGCGAGGAGGAAGAAGAAGAAGAAGAAGAAGAGGGTTGCTCATGCCCAGAACCAATACCTATTCGAAAATTATTAGCCATTGGCTTCTTCTCACAAGTAAAGTAGACAATGTAGTAAAAGACAAAGACTCACTCAGCAGCATATTGCACCTCAAATTTCTCCGGTTGATTCTCGCACGACGGCGGAGGATTTCCACCCGCGGTATTGAGCCGATAGACTTCCTTGAAGATATTACTTCCACCGGCATCGGTGAGCTTCAACCACGGAACACTACCGTGCCCTTCACCGTGTTGACCCTTGACTGCGCCCTCCGGGGCAGGAGAACTCGCATCCTTCTTGCATTGCAGGTATCCATACGATTCCCTTTTCGTAGTGGCGTCGAAAGTCGGCGTCGAGCCGATGAAGTAGTGATGACCTGACATGAAAACCTGGGCGGGAGCCATGCGTTGGTTGTCCTTCTTCGGTAAATCGTACTCGAGCGAGGAACTTGATAGGTAGGCTAGCGTGTCGGGTGATGTCGCGGCGAGGCAGCTCACGTTGTACAGATTCGCGACGGCGCCGATGGCGACGGGTTTTGTCGTGGCGCTGGTGTTGGCGCAGGTATAGTTTTGCGTGCCGCGGCCGATGACCACGTGCGCGAGCTTGAGGCCGGGTCCTGGTGAGGGGAGGGGAGTGGGAGCTGTGGTAGTATCGTTAGTTTAGGAGCTTATTAAGAACGGCGATAACAATGGATGAACAACACGTACCGGTCGGCATGACTGCCTTGCTTAGGTCACATGCTGGAGGGTTGGGGAAGTCGGGCAGGTCTCGAATCTTTGCAATCTTCTTGCCAATGGACTCGTAGAAGTTTCGCACGGGTGGCGCCCACTTGGATGGATCAAGGTCGTAGTGGTAGTCATCGTCGCGGTCATGGCCGCGATCGCCTCGATGTGCCTCCGCCTCTGCTTCTGCCACTGGCCGCGCGCCCACCAACGCCGTCGCCGAGGCCAACAATATCCACGTGAATGACCGCATCTTGGAGTCGAGGTATAAGAGGATGAGGATGAGAGAGGGGGAGGGAGGGAGGACACTAGCTCAAGGAGGATATCGTAGGGAAGGATGACGGCGACACTCGAGCTTCGAGATCCAATGATGAGCGTGAGGATGATAGTCGTGAAGAACGAATATCAGATCCATCTGGAGAGCTGTTGGGCCCATCTCTTATATCAACGTCGCGCGGCTGTAAAAGCACGAGCACCAACAACGACATGAACCTGGGCGCTGGTATGCAGGCTGCAGCTCGTACCAACCACCTTTCTCCTCTCCTCTCCTCCTCCTCGGATAGCGATGCTATTCTCAGCCGACTGCAGAGGCGCCCTCATGTCCCCATGCCAAGCCGGGACCTGGTCTGGCAGAACTAAAAACAGGGTGCGCGGGTGGACGGGAGCCTCCCGAAGGCGGTCGACTGTTTGGCGCCCGCTGATTGCTCGGCGGGCGCGAAACCAGAAACACAGCACGCGCTCGGTCGAGCGAGGCTAATTTGGGGCCGGGTTGGTGGGGATGCAAGGGCGGGAAATTAAAGCAAAGCTTCCTGATGGAGTAGCTTTGGAAAGAAACCAAATTAGCGGCCTGTTGGTGGTTGTTCCTTTGCCTGATTTGGTCCTATTTGCTGCGGACCGGCGCTTATGGAGAGCCACGAGCAAGAGAGCGGGGAAAGGGACCAACAGACGGGCGCTAAAAAATAGACTTTGGGCCAAACGACCCAAATTGAGGAAACCAAGCCAAACATCCAGTGAGCAAAAATAACCCGAACGGGAAGAACGAGACTTCCGAGTTGGGCTGATATTGTTCTTCCCCGGCGGGGAAAGGAAGACGACGGTAAATTAGGTGCCAATAACGGGCGTAACTTTCCTCGAGGCTGTCAGCCTGCGGGCCCCCAGGTTTAGGATCAAGGATAGATCCTTGCCGTCGATGGTTCACCAACACACAACCGGGATCCATGGCGCCAACGTGCGCCGGATGATGGTCATCTGGAGTGGAGTTTCAGTCATCCCATGCAGCACAGCTCCATCTTGATTAACGTTGGTCTTGAATAGTCTTCCGGCGTGGTGATGATGGAGCAGCGCAATAGTGGTAGACATAAGCCGTAGCCTGACATGGTTTCACTGGTTGCTTGATGCAATACTCGGGCTGTGCGTTGTGAAGTTCGACATGGATAACTGCGGCTCTGGTAGGTCCTCGTCCAGCGCCGCGCTAGGAGATGATCAGAGATCTTCTTGTGCGACGTTGAGATTGGGATGGGGCCAATCGGGTGATTGATCAAATGCCGGTCACAGTTGCCCCGAACCGGTGGTTGGACCCCAACTGACAACCCGACATTAATCTCAGATGGATGGAGTGCCGCTATTGGTCCAGTATGCCGTTACGAACACGCCAAGGCGCAGTCTCCGGAAGCAGGGCTGACAGTGACGATCTGTAGAGTAGTGGTGTGAAGAGTGACTGGGTATTGGAAGAAGGTACAACAGAGGACTGAGATACTGAACAGTCGAAGAGGAGGACTCAAGTGCTGAATTCGGGAGGGCCATAGTAGACTCAAGAACTCTGCAGATCACCTGTCGCAGGAAGACCGGCAGGGGGAGCAAGAACTGGTTCAGGACACAACCATCCAGCATTCGATTCGCCGACGCGAGCCCCCGGCGGCTCTGCAAGTCATCGCGCGTCTCCCGTGGCCCCCGTCCGTTCCCGCTCACGCCCGCCAACCCGCCCGCCGAGGGAGCCACCGAGTGGCCAATGGATCGTCGCGGACTTCGCATCCTGTGATTGGTGGACTGGAGCCAGAATCGCAACCACGACGTTGAGATGGAGGGGGGGGTCCAGTGAAGCGCGAGAGATACCGGAAGGTCATGCTGGTTGATAGACAGGTCTCCGGGCATCCAATAGGAGGGGACAGCTCATGCCGGCGGCAATGGTACCAGTGGGTGCCATGCTCGAATTATCGCCCCACACCTGGAAGCGGTTGATCCAGCTATCGTGGCCCTACGGCGGCTTCGCCCAGTCGCGTGTGATGTCGCTCCATGTCCGACGTCGTCACCCAGTACAGCTGGATGATCACCAGACCGTGCAGGGCGAGGCAGTACGCGGCGAACAGGTTCCGGCTGGTCCTCGTGGCCAGGACGACACGCATCGTCGAGAAGACGATGCGCTCGGGCAGGCTCATGCGTCGGTACGCGCGCGCCGACTCGTGTGCGCGGAAGGCCGCAAAGGGGGAGATGCTTGCCTCATACGCCGACCGGTATCGGTCCACGGACGGACCCGGTGACGTCGATGAAACCTGGATGGCCGACGGGTTGGCATGAGCGCCTGGACTGGCGCCGTACCCCGACGACGAGGTCGTCGCGGCCGGGCCTCGGTTGAAGGACGAGGCGTATCGCGTCTTCTCATACAGCGACAGGTTATCCTTCTGCAAGGCCGCAATCTCCTGGCGCAGCGACGTGACGGTGTTGTACGTCTTGGACAGCTCCTCCTCGAGCTGGGTGTTGCGCTGCTTGAATCGATCCCGCTGGGCCGTCACCATGGGGAGGATGCCGGATCCGCCGCCCATTCCAGCTCCACCGTCACCGCCTCGCATCGCATCGGGCGAGGTCAACGAGCTGTTCATCGGGTCGAAGCCAGAGATGATGGACGACGTGGGCGAGGTCCGGAATCGCCGACTGCCCGCGAGAGACGCATGAGGGTAGCGAGAGACGTGGGTCGGGGCGATGGACATGCCGGACGACGGCAGCGCCGTCGAGGCCTCCTGTTGAACCTTGAGCAGGTCATTCTCCAGCTGGGTGCTCAGGTTGCGAGACTGTTCCAGCTCGCTCGTCGTGCGGGTCAATTCCGTCTGTAGATCCTGCAAGCGGCCTTGCAACTCGTTGTGGGACACTCGCAGCAGTGTCAATTCGTCTCCGAGCTTCCGATTGCGAGCCAGCAGCAACTGTTCCAGCGTGTCCGCTTGGGATTGGGCGGCCGTCCCATTCGCTAAATGTGACGCTCTCGCATTCCCGTCCGATGTGTGAGACTCCACCTCACGGTCGAGTTCATCATCATCGCCGGTCGCAAACTCAATGGACTACAACCGAACGTCATTACCATGGACCAGTAACTTGCATGCAACAGAACTGACCTTCAACATTTCGAGCTCCCTCTTCACTTCGGCATAATCGCTCCAAGCCTCCATTTTCTGGCGAAGGGCTTCTCGCTCGTCTTTCAGCTGCGCCGCTTCCCGTTCGAACCCACGTAGCTTGGCCTCCCACTCTCGCTGCTCCGTTGTCTTCTCCATCTTGACGGCATCGAGTTTGCGACGCAGCGAGGACGCTTCGCTCTGCACGCGCAAGAAGACTGGATCTTCCTCGACCGCGGTGGATCGAGGCGCGGCTTGCGACTGCGAGGCCTGCTGAGCCAACTCCAGGCGGAGTTGCTCATTCCTCGCCTCCACCTCGGCGAGTCGGAGACTGGTGCGCTCCAAATCGACGGTAACCATCTCCAGCTCCGCCGCGCTGGCCCCACCCCGACTGTCGTGGGGCTCATTCTCCGCTTGATCCAGTCGCTGCGAAACCTCGTAGCTCGCTTTTAATTCCTTCAGAAGCCTTTCCTGACTTTCTACACGTTCTTCCAAGCTGCGTTCTTTCGCTTCCCAATTGCCCTTCTTCTCATCCAGCACCGCCGCCCATGAGCTCTCCACGGCGGCGATCTTTGTCTGCTGATCATCCTCCAGCCCCTTCCGTGCGCTCCTCTCCGCTTCTAGTCGTCTTTCTGTCTCTTCCAATTGCGTCGACAGCTTGGCCACGGTATCTTGAAGATGTCGATTCTCTTCGGTCACCTTTGGAAGAGTATCCTCGGACAGCACTAGAGCCTCCACGGATGCCTCCAGTAGAGGATAAGGATCCGGCGCTTCCGACAGAGCAGAATACACTTGCAGAAATGCAGCTGATGTTGACTTGGACTGATTCGTCAAAAGATCAATAAACCCTTGATATGCTGTAGAATGTCCAAATTAGATCCCACTCTGGCGCGAAGCAATCGAATCGAGTACCTTTGAGCAAACCCTTAATCTCGGACAACTTGGCCGCATCTTCCAATTTTCTAAAGTCTTTCGTTTTTTGCGCTAAATCTTTTCGTTGCACCAGAGAGTCTCGCTGATGATTCACGACATCAGATGCAACCTTGTCAAGGTCGGGCATCAAAGTGCTCAACCCGATCTCTACGTGCTAAGATTAGCCCCGGTAACAATTGGCCATGATAGAGAACACCCACTTCGCCATGCCGCTATTGCCGTCTGGAACTTGTTGTCATTCTCCTCAGCACCAGGCTGAGGCGGGTCCTGAGAGCTATGTTGTGTTCCCAACCCAGGTTGAATGGCTTGAGAACCAGGCCCAAGCTCGGATGATACGTCCATTCTGATTAAAATCCGAGGATAGCTGATGATGCCTGCTCAGTCGCCAGAACGACAATGGGTAGCCAGCGCTCCTGCGAGCAAACTTGAGTTCTGAAATACAGGTAAGGTGATGCTGATGGCACGCCGTGGTCGAGTGAGGCTGTGAACAGCTATGGGATAACGCGAACTCGGAGCAATCCTTAACTCCGAACCGCGGTAGTCCTCAAAAGGGACGTCTCACAAGGTCATGACAGCTCCACCATGTGGTTATAACGGCAATGGGTTCGGACGATGAGGACGAAGATGATAATGAAAAGACCAAGCAAGAGGTGCAGAAGCATATATCAGACCACACTGGGCTATATTTCTTTCGTACCATAATTGATGATGTTCCACTGTCCGCAGACGGAACGGAGAATGATATTGAAATTACCTGCGTCGAACTTTGGGGTGAGTGCATCTGACAATGTGATAGCGGAACTCGGGCTGAATGAGTTTTTATATACACAGATGAGCTGACAATTGTGCATTTGTAGAAGGAAATCTCTATGTCGGCACGTCGAATGCCGAAGTGTTACATTTTGTTTTCCTCCCACCGAGCTCTGACGATGCCGGTGCTGGGCCGGAATTCATGTTGGCATCGAGATCGGAGATTCAACATGCACCACCATCATCAGCGGATCAAGCGCTTACAGGAGTACAGCAGATATTGCTGCTGACGAAAGTGAACAAAGCATGCATTCTTTGCAATGGCACGCTCACATTCTACTCGCTGCCGGAGCTCAGTCCAGCCTTCGGATCAAACCCGATCCGCAATTGCAATTGGGTTGGCGGGGTGGATCTGAATCAGGATGACGAAGGGCAAGAAGAGGGGCAGCTGTTCATGCTGTCGAGAAAGAGTAGGATTAATCTGATTAGGCTAGGTGATGACCCTCGGCCTATTGTTCGTGTAAGTACGATGAATGGGCAAACCTGCCTTTCTTCATTATGAAATATAATCACGTGTCTTTGGCTGAAAAGATGTAGAATATAGAATATCCTGGATCCCTCATTTCCGTCCGCCGAGGCTCTTTTGCTTGTGTGGCCAATTCGCGCTCGTATGCCTTGCTGGATGTCGACCATCAACAGAAGATTCCCCTGTTTCCAATATCGTCACTGGAAGAGTCATTGTCGGACCAGGTCGGAGGTGGAGTAGAAGATATTCGCCCCAATCCAGGACCTAGAGCCCAGCAGGATAGAACTGCTTCGCCGGGAAGATCACCTGGGCGTAACGACAACAGCCGTGGTCATGGAAGAAACACAAGTTTGAGTGCCTTCGTGGGAGGATTTGGAAGACGTAATCAAAGTTCTC
>QQTW01000324.1_pt1 | contig 29392 bp, 32 predicted proteins | sample 1904831 | NCBI WGS metagenome assembly QQTW01 (sample SAMN09435610, study PRJNA476489) | Subsurface metagenome, whole genome shotgun sequencing project.
GCCAAGGGTCACAAGACCGTTGTGCTTTGAGTATTCCCACCAATCGATCCGAATGGTTCACGACATCGCGATAAGTCCAGCTTCCATATTACTTGGGTTATCACTCCCATAGATCAATTAATGCGTTTCTTACTAGTTATAGTCGGACCCTCTAAGCATTGGGCCCACCATGTTGAAGTTCTAGTCCACCATCGTAAGACATAATGACCATTTGAAGCCTAGAGCATCTGTTGTATCCCTACTAGCAAGCAGCTGTCTCCTGATCCTATCTCGTGAGAATCTCCTTATGGCATCCTGCGGAGCTCGCTGGGCGGTGCAGCTTCCTGATCCATGAAGTACGTTAGTCCCATAATCGATCTGACAGAAAATATTCCTCGAATACTTAAAGCACAACGGTCTTGTGACCCTTGGCTCATTCCATCATTGGTTGGTCCTTGCCCAGCAAATGGAATATCTGGGCCAAGAGGTCGACGCCCTGTTTGGCGACGCATGACCGAGGCAAAATCTCCGCCAAGCACTCGTACACACCCAACTTATTTAATCCAAGTCTGTCTTGCCACCAAAGATGGCATAATGCCCCTTTCCTGCCTTTCGTGATGCTAAAAGCCTACCACGCACCCGCGAGTACGAACACGAGTGGTCTCAAATTCGTCAGGCGGGCATTAGAGCTCTTCAGCCGGCATTGGTGCTCGAGTTCTTTTCTCCGTCAGGGCACGCTCAGGACCGAGCTCGCCTTCGGCTGCTTCATATCCTTACACTGGTCGGTTTCAGGAACCTGGAGGTTGCTCTTGCCACTGCCCTTGCTGCCCATTGGAAGAAGCTGCTCTAGAGAATGCACCACGGAAGATCATACTTGGCCACGATCAGCTCTGCGGACGGCGACCACAGCGTCCGGCTTATACTGGAGGTCACGGACGAGCTGACGACCATGAAGACCCTGGCTGTCCTTGAGGTTAAATCTCATGATGCCGGATTCGTACGACCAATCGTACCTCCTATTCATCTCGCATGAATCGCATTTCTACATACGAGCCTCCCACAGCAATGTGATCTCGTATTATATTTCAGTTTCTATTCGGATATCAAATCTCGTTGCTTGATGCATCCAAACACGAGAGACTTATTTGCCTGGGAAGCTTTGCTTGTCATGAACACGAGCAGGACACCGACGCGACCAGCTCGGCAGGCGGGCCATCGGACAGGATACGACCATCACGAAGTCTGAACCGGGGGCTGTCGTCGCCTTCAGCAGGGGCTGCTTCTCGTATCTTTATTGCCAGTTGAATGGCCGCGATGCCGTTATATGGAGATGGCTGTCCCAGGGCTTGGATCCTTCTCGGTTCATTCTTCCTCTTTTGTCCATTCAGCAATTGTCGCCATGCGTCTCCTTCATCTTGTTCTGCTATGGCCTGCAGCGTTGTCGTCGTGCCTACCGGCGTTCGGAGATCACTATGACGCCCACGGTCGTCAGATCGATAAACAGAAAGTCTGGGGCGATATTGGGACAAGGTTTGGCTGGGCAGCCGCTGCCGGCGCCTTCATCGGCGGCGTCTTGGTCGATCCTCGAAACAAGGCCGAGAAGGCAGCGGACCGGGCAGTCAAGATGGCACAAAGACAGGCGAGGGAAGAGGCAGCACAACTGAAGAAGAATCCTCCAAAAGCAGAACCCAAGAAGGAGCCGTACCGGGTCAAGCCGGACACGCCCCTCGACGTGCATGAAAGAAATCTGGACAGCAAAGGGAAAGACGAGATGCAAGAATGTATCCTCTATTTGCTGGCACGGGTAAGTCGATTGGAGCACTAGCATGCTGCTTGCGACGTGACCACAACACCGGCTGACTCGGGATGATCTTCCAGTATAACAACTTTATCGGCAAGAGTCCAACGGCGCAAGCCATCACGGAGTCGGAAAAGGTCCTCTTCACACGTATTCGACTGATGGAACTCGGCCCTCGACAACTCAGGGATCTGTTCAAGGATCAATGTTTGAGTGCGCATAAGGACAAGGGCTTGGGAGTTCCCCACCAAAGCCCGGCAGATGCGACTCCGGTCCTGCCACCCGCATCAGTCGAGGAGAAGGAGAAGGAGAAAGAGCTAGTGACTGTGGGCGCCACGAGCGGAAGCAAGCAGCTGGTCAATAACTTCAACGCGTTCGCCGGTTGGGCCAGCCAGGGTGCAGGAGATGTCGCCAACGGCATCGTACGCGGAGCTCCTGCGGTGTTGCGAGCCGCTCCAAAATACGCCCCACAAGTCATCAAGGCTGTTTTATAATCGATTCATGTATGCCAACCTACATGTCCTCCGTCTCATTTTCCTCGACATCTACGCCCATCTCCCGCGCCATCGTCGGGCTCAACGCCCTCAAACGCCCGGTTCCCCTTCCACGGACAGGGTCCTCATTCGACCTACGCACACCGGACCCACCTCCTGCGCTACGACCTCCTGTCACCAGTTCTTCAACCACCTACTACGACTACTCATCACATGGCACACGAGTTCATTCAAACGGAGGCCGAATTGAGATTTAAAGGGAAGATGGCGTGGACCTGACGGGATGGGTGAATGGATGGTGGGTGTGATGGACGAGCTTCTTAGCCACCGATTTCTTCGTCTCCGCTTTGATCATTACTTCAGCTTTTTACTTTCGTCATACCTTATCCGCATTTTTAAGCATTGCGTTCTCCTGGATTTTATAAACTTCACTTCTTCAATGTCCATAGTTATGAAAACGTGGCGTCTCCATCTCTCAACTTGAAACATAGTTTGTCTCCGATTGAGCTACTAGTTCACCCCGACGCACATGGCGCCTCGACGACGAAATGAACAGCAGGCGACAACGGGCTGGGTTTGTCCAGCAGCATACACATGAATCAGACCCACGAAGACCGACCCTTCCTTTGGTACATAAGCAGACGTCGCTACCTATTAGACGAGTACGTCGACGACATAGATGGTAGAAAAACAGTCAACCCGCAAAGCAACCACTGTATGGTTATCCCCACGATATGAACGACCATCCAATGTAGTAGGACAGAACAGGACAAGATACGATGGGTCCGTCCTCCCTATCATCACATCGCCACAGCAACCCCTACACTAACAAATCCTGTACTCATTGAACTATAACAACTACAATAGATCGATCATCCTCACAGCCCAATATCCTATTGCGTATTACCATCCTCAAGAACGTCTTGCACCATTTCACTACTCCAAAGAGGCGTCCGCATTCCAAAGAAAGCGAGCAACGAACCACCCATCCTCCCCACGAACATATGCCTGAAAAAGAAACATCAAAGGACGATAGCATTCCTCACCCAAACCCCCTGACTCCTTACCGACCAGCGTCTCTTCAACCCGACCCCCCTGGCCTTCTTCAACAACTCATACGTCTCCTTCCCTCCAGCCACCATGACCATCGGAATCGGATTAACTCTCGGCAACCCCGCCGGAGTCCTTTGGATTTGATCCAGCAGAGGACGAATATCGAGATTATTCCCCTCCGAAACGATCACCACTAATTGCAACGATGGACTTTGATTCTTCTTCGATGGAGTCTGGCCCGGTTTCGAAGGACGGAACATGGGGATGTTGGCCATCTTTTCGGAAAAACTGCAGGAGCCGCGACGGATGACGATTACTTGGTTTTGAGACGGTATGGAAGATGGGTGCAGGGGTGCGTGGCAGGTTTCGTCGGAGAGATAAATTTTCGTCCAGGGGAGATGGGAATCGGGTTTTGACGACGACGATGATGATGGGTGCTGGTCGTTGTCCGCGGTGGTGGGGAGGTCGTCGGTTTCGGGGAGGGGACAGGCGCCGATCCCGCTGGCGGAGATGGCGGTGAGGCGGTGGTAGGATGTTTTTGGTGATTTGGATGAGGTTGACGTTCGTGAATGGGCATTGTTAGTTGTGGTGGTAAGTCCTCGGAGGGCCATGTTGAATAAGTCGCGTGGTAGATTGAGTTTGTTCATGATTGATATGACGGATTGATAGGTATGCCCTAGGGCTTCAGGGGAGAGGGGTGACTGAGCAAGGTCCTCCAAAGACGGAGGCTCCTCGTCGCTGGTGGCTTTCTGATTGTTGGCCTTGCCGTCTTTTTCAACCTCCACGTATAGATTTGCTGCTACTTCATCGACGACTTTTGCGAAACGCGGGTCCGAAAAGCCTTTAAAGGCGTCTTTCTTGAAAAACACTTGCTCATCACGGCCTAATGGGAGATGGCCAATGGTCTCGATTCGAAGCGTATTGCCGTGTTTGGATGTTGTAGGGTTTGCGTCAGATAATCCATCATAGATAAAACCCAGCTTGACTCCCTCGAGGTGTTGGACTACCAACCCTTCCTCGATTCGAATGACATTCAGTTGGTTCGCCAGATCGCTGTTCGGGTTGTGTGGAAACTGAATCTCGAATGAAGACGGCTTGAGGAGTTTGGAGGATGTCCCATTGGCCGGAATCAGATTCGGTGGTAGGGTCCTTGGGTAGAAGGGGTGTGTTCGTGGTTCGTCCTGAAATTCGTCGGAAGGATTGGAGTAGTTGGAAGGCACGGATGAAAGTCTGGCTAAGCTTGCAGCATGAAACAGATCGCCTCGAGCAGCGGTAAGAGAGGCAGTGAAAGGTGAGGGGGACGCCAGCATCGGACAGACTGCGTCGTTGACTGCTGCTTCTCTCTTTTGGTAATCTTTGGAAGGAGACGGATCTCTTTCACGGACAATCAAAGGATGGCCCTCCGTGCTGAAAACGAATGGAGCATCCAGGCTGTTCAATGGATGTGCCTCATCAAAGAGCAGAAATAGATATTTGGTCGTCTCACCCAGGAAGAAGCTTTCCATGCGATCCGCCAATTCCCCGGTACGGACATCCTGCAGGCCAGCCCAACCACATGGCGCCCAGCACTGCCGCTTGGTATCTTTGAGAATCATCTCGCCGACATGAAAATACCAGGGATCTTTCGTGGCCCGATAGAGATGGTAGTTCGATTCGACCAGTTCGGGACGTCCGGGCCACCAACCGAGACCCCCCTCAACGTCGCCGGTGATTGATGACCATCGCTCGGGAAGAGCCGAGAAGCGGGTCCAAAGCGCGACATACAGCATATTCATGGTGACTGCTTCTTCCAATTCACCGGCTATTGCGAGCAATCCCGGATAATACGCGCTGAGGCTATCGATCCAATAAGCCATAGGCGAGCCGGAATTGACATGCACGTTCAGATAGTGCGGATGGTGCACGTCTTTGAGCAGATGACGCTTGACGGCTGCATGCGCTGTCTGCCAAGCTCGGAGAAACGCATCCGGGTCGTCGTCTTCATCTCTTGTGGACCCATCGGGAATTTGCGATAATGGACAATAACTAGAACCGTTCCGCTTCGGTCGGTCGAGTCCAGACAAGAGGATGTGCGACTTGAATGCGTACTCGAAGAAACTGTCTACCCCGGCGCCAATCTACAAGGGCAGATCTTTCAGCTTCATTGCGATAGATGTGACTTTTCATCTCACTTACGCCGGTCGTCCCGCTAGTCCAGAGCCCGCTCTCTGCATCAATGCCTGATCCAACCAGACCAATACTACTTCTTCTATTCCAAATCTCCCAGAAAGCTCGTTTGGCCGCTTGCTCAAACCGAGGGTCGCCTGTCAATCTGCTCAAGGTAACGAATTCCAGCACTAGACTCCCAGCGCCGGCGCTGCAATTTTCGGTAATCTCTTGCTGTCCCGATTGATCGATCTTGCACTCCGCAGAATCAGGATCTTGATATAATGGGGAATTGGGATAAAAGGGAATCCCATATCTTAGATTCACTCGGGGATAAGGTATGCCTGTTGGTGATATAAATGCGGGTAGAAGGCGCTCGCCGAGGTCTGCAGCAAGTCGTAAAAGCTGTCCATCATACCGGAATCCATTGGGCCAGATGATAACAGATTTGGAATTCTTCAAATCTTTCCCGGATTTCACCTCAGAAGATGTCCATTCCGGATGATACCCTCGAATCGGAAGATCTCCGATGGCGAATAGATGAGCACTTAATAGCCCTCCGACTCCACGGATGACCGTCTCAAAGACTTGGACCTTGCTGTCGACATCGAATCCTTTGGCTCGAATGCCTTGACCGGCTGGTCCGTTGCTACCATCGCCATACTGCTCCACAAGGAGCTGCACGCCACGTTGGAAGTCTCCCAGTGGATCCCTCTGAAGAGATTTTGGAGGCGAAGAGGCGAGCACTGCTAACGTCGACAATGTGTCGATCAGTGTAAGAGAGTAGTTGCCTAGTACATCATTGATGCCGATATTCTCCGGGTCCTGATCGCGGGACAAGGGCAGACAAGACACTGGACGAATCTTAGCACAAGTCAATAATTGAGCATCTGAGTTACTGGACAAGCAATACACACCTCGTCTTCGGGAAATGCAATTTCCATGTAGTTATCGTATCCATGATAGAACATGTCGACAGCATCTAGTCTGCACCCAATAAGCTCAGCCTGCTATAGGGATGACGACCAACGCACTTCAAAGCTTTCATATGCTCCTTTGACATGCCCTTGACAAGCATGCAAAGTGCTAGAACGAGAAGAAATAACATCCATGTCTTCTGCGCTGGGACAGCAATCTGATATGTCCATCTCGGACCGCAGCTTCGACCTCTCCAGCGCATCACTCGAAGACGATCGACTCTCTGGTATCTGATACATGTGTTAGTAACTGCGCTACAATTTCAAAGAATGCGTAGAAGACTCACCATCACGAAGCTTTCGGTATACACGATGAGTCTCTCAAAAGTAAAGTAAGCTCAGCGCAGCGAAGCAAGGGTGGATGATGCCAGCTAAGCTCCTCGCTATCGATAAGCAGATCAATTTGGATCACGTGAAGCTGCACGACATCACCCACAGCTCGCCATTCTAAGTCTGTATCCACTGGGAAACCGACCGGCAGCTCCCCAACTGGAAACAACAGCCGTTGATGACAACAAAGGTGTATGTAATAACTGAGTCGAAGACTTGATACCACTGCTGATATCTTGAACAGCAACAATTTAGAGCACCATGGCGGATCTAGCTTCTCAGGTTCTGGAGGCCTTCTCCTCCAAGGACCAGATCTTCTCAGCAGATGCATTCCCTTCGACTCCATCGTCAACGATGAAAAGCGCCCTGGATCGCCTAAACTCGAGAGAAATGGTCGTCTATCAAGTCATTGAAAAAGAGGAGGCGCATTTGACTGAAGAGGGCCAGTCCATAGCGGCCGATGGCAGTCATGAAGCCAAGGTGTTTGAAGCTGTGAGGCAAGCTGTTGAAGGTCTGCGCATCGACCGTCTTCCTGTATGTTCCAATTGCTGCAAAAATGCTAGTTTTAATAAATTCATGACCGCGTGCTGACTCGACGGTGGTTATGTATAGACTCTGCTGGGTAAAGAAAGTGCCAAGGTTGGACAAGGGAAGGCTTTCAAGGAGGGTTGGATCAAAAAAGACAAGAATGGCTTGTTGGTTGCCAATGTCAGTTCTTGTCTCTACAGAAGATTCTGGTAGCAGGACTGATCATCATAGACGGAGTCAATCACCGATACGACAAGAGAACAACTTCAGACCATCCAAGAAACGCGAACATACCCCGACCCCAAAGTTCTGGCCGATCTCCGCAAACGCAGACTGGTGGTCATGGGCAAGGCCATCAGCTTCAGCATCTCCAAAGGTCCAAAATATGCAAGGGAGATTGCCAAGGAAGAGACAGATTTGACGCATGAGATGCTGACGAAGTGTGTATCTCTCTCCGTGTATCCGTGTGAAATGTTGCTAACTCCGTCTAGCGACTCCTGGAAGAATCTTAAATTCAAGCCGTACAATTTCAAGGCCCGTGGTGTGCCTATTCCCTGTGGTGCTCTACATCCCTGTATGAGATTCCTCATCGTACTTTGCATATACCAGACGCTGACGGATGTGATTCCAGTAAACAAAGTCCGGCACGAGTTCCGACAGATTTTCTTCGAGATGGGGTTTGAGGAGATGCCCACGAATCGGTACTTGAGATTAATCCCTGTTCTTCCCCTACTGTCGACTTTCCCTAATTACAAGCTCTAGATATGTTGAGACCGGATTCTGGAACTTTGATGCTCTCTTCGTCCCTCAACAGCATCCCGCCCGAGATTTACAAGATACCTTCTACATCGCGGATCCTGCACAAGGAGATAAACCCAGACCTGATCCTCCCTCTCATCCCAATACAACTCGTCCTCTCACCACCGATAACAACTTCCACCCTAGCCCACAACTCGACTACGAACAATATTGGAACGACGTCCGCGCTGTTCATGAAAGCGGTAAATACGGGTCCATCGGCTACCGGTACCCATGGCGGGAAGACGAATCGCTACGTCTTGTGCTCCGGACACATACCACCGCCGTATCGACCGCCATGCTACATAAGCTCTCTACGAACCCGCGTCCAGCACGCTACTTCTCCATCGATCGTGTCTTCCGCAACGAGTCCGTGGACGCGACGCATCTCGCGGAGTTCCACCAAGTGGAGGGAGTCATTGCCGACTTCGGACTCACCCTTGGAGGCCTAATCGGATTCATGGAAACCTTTTTTGGGAAGATGGGCGTGCATGATCTGCGGTTCAAACCGGCTTACAATCCCTACACGGAACCAAGCATGGAGATCTTCGGGTATCATGCGGGTCTGAAGAAGTGGGTCGAGATTGGGAATAGTGGAATGTTTCGTCCGGAGATGCTCGAACCGATGGGCTTGCCGAAGGATATGCGCGTCTATGGATGGGGATTGAGTCTGGAGAGACCCACGATGATCAAGTACGGCGTGAGCAACATCAGGGAACTCCTTGGTCATAAGGTCGATCTTGGCTTCGTGGAGAACAATCCGGCGGTGCGCTTGGAGAGGGATTAATGGCAGGGAGTGTGGTTGATGGAGATTTGCGATGACGGTCAATGTATGTATTCTTATTGGTCCTTTTGAAGGCCATAATCCTTCTCGATCGATCTGACCGTTCCAGTCTCTTGAAGCCTTGATTATACTGCGCTGTATTCTATATGGATGATAACGTACGGGTGTCCTTGTGCGGGGCTCGGCAGTGCGCAATATAAACTTTCACAACCCGTCCCGAATCCTCTCGCTTAAGAACTGGCCCCCGTCGGGATCTATGCAACCTTGCGGCAACTATTGCGGCGTAGCCAACCTGCGGCCGTCCAGAAGCCGCCGTTGACGGCCATGTTGGTGTTTCAATGCACAAGGCTGGTGCAGGAGTCGGCCTTTCTTCCCTCCGCTTTCTCAGCCTTGACGACTTTGTTTTCCCCTTGTCAGGTTGGTAGTTCGGCACGTTCACTTAACAGCTTGGAGCCGTTTCCCCCTGTTGGTTTCGATTCAAGTCATCCTCAGTTCTCTTCTGTTATCGTCATCGCTTGCCCTTGCTCGGTGTCTTCTCTCCATCCCATCCTCTGACCAAGGATACCTTCACTGGGATCGTTTCTCTCGCTCGCTCGCGAATCCAATCTGCATCATACTCTACCACTTGGCTTGATACGGTACATCCACGGCCGAGTGATCGGTCACACCTCGTTCGCGTGTACTCGTATGAGCGATGAGAAGAAGCTGGAGCACATCTTCCTGGCTCCACATCGGCCTGTGTTGTTTTCTCCTCCTTCCCTCAGTGCTGAGCGTATGCTATTTTCCCAACGGTGCTCCGGCTAAGCAAGATGTTCCCTGCTCCGACAACACGCAAGAAAGTGTTTGTTGCGGACCTGGGTATGCCTGTCTCTCCAACAAGATCTGTCTGAGGACAGAGCAGGTGAAGGTGGCCGATCCGGACAATCGTTACGCTCGGGGTAGCTGCACCGATAAGGAGTGGAGATCGTCAGCTTGTCCGTCGTTCTGCGTTCGCAATAAAGGTGCAGGTAGGTAGATGCGATTTTGATCATCTCATCCATGCGATCGATCGAGCAAAAGAAGTTAATGAGGGAATCTTCATCGACCTAGTTGGCCCATCTTGGATATCGAAATGTCCCGATACGACTGAAGATCGGTATTGCTGCAACGATGGTCTACCCTGTGACTGCGTCACGCGAAATAACACCCTCTTGTTCCAAGGGGAGCCCAGGGTCGGCACGACCATTGGTGCGACCGCCACAACGATCTCGACTCGTTCGAGTACATTTTCACGATCCTCGACTTCGTCAAGATCCACGGTGACTTCGTCCAGGAGGTTGTCAACAACGGCGGTGTCGTCGTCCAGTCCGAACGATCCTGTTTCAAGCGCTGCTACTTCCATTCTGGTTCCCTTAATACCTTCAATCAGCTTGCCACCAGCAGCTTTGGCCACCTCCAACGCATCGAGTTCCGGGTCGACGCGCCGGACGACGAAAATTGGAGTTGGAGTGGGCGTTCCGTTGGGGGTGATGGCCATCGCGGGCATCGGGTTTTTGATCTGGCGAAATCGTCGACAGCGTCAGCGGATCGAGACCTTGCAGAGTCAGATGCAACCCCGATTGAGTGTCCAAGATCCTCTCACCTACGGTTATTCGGACGCATATGCCTCGACCCGCGAGTCGGCGAACATCAATCAGCTCGAAGGCTCACCCTTGGGTCCGAATGAGTTGTCGGCTGATACCAGCACACCTTTGAGAAGCGCTTGAATGTTGAAGAATCAGTGAAACTTAAGTGAGTAAGGAGGGTTTAAATCCTGGTAGCGTCGACAGGCCACACCTGAAACCATGCAATTTCTGCGATTTCTTTCGATCGCTTTCACTACAATCTGTTCGTTTCTCATCTCACCCACGGCGCTCCTGTGCATCTAGCGATCAAGCTTGCGTTCAGAGCTGACACGTTTCCATATCGGGCTTTTTGTAGATGTAATTAGTTGTTCCATAGAGGTCATTAACTAAGAATTGATGAGATTCTAAGCGGACGACTGACGCCCGAGCATTAACTTCCAAAACTGGTCTCTAATGAGGTCTCCTTAGAGGATGAGCCTCGGTATTCCTAGGAAACGCACACGAAACGTTAGAGACATCGTCGGAAATGTTCGAGGAGGGAGACCGCTTACAAAACATAATCATCCAAGCTCACGACGCTGGGGTCGCTGAAGATTAAGTAGAAATATTTTAGCGTCTCCGCGAGCCAGAAACTCTCCATTCGATCCGCCTTGGGTGGATTCTCGACCGTCACGTCGTCAAGGGCCGCATTGGCCAATGCCGTTCGAGTATGTTTCTGGATCGCCTCAAACATGATCCATGCTTTGTCGAGATACATTCGCTCGCCTGTGATTCGATAGAAAATGAATATCGATTCGATTGCCTCGGGCCTTGTACTCTGTCAGCAATCGGGTGATGATATGATATTCTGATGTGTGTAGAGATTGATGTGCACTCACCTCAAGATGTATCTTCGATCGTCAACGGCCGTAATACCCGGCTGTAATCGCTTTTCTCGAATGGTGTTCTGCACCGGCTGGTGATCTGGCCGGCTATCCTTGGACGCGCTCCCGGATTCTCCGGCAATAGCATGGAACCAAGCATGCTCCCACCAGTGGCATGGTATCGTGCAAGGCATGGCGTGGAAGATCTCCGGCATAAGCCCGCTGGTCGAATTCTCGTAGGCCCAGATGCAGCCATCAACCAATTTACGAGCCACCGGCAGATCTTGTAACGAGTTGAAGACCTTCGCTCCAATGCCAACCATACCGCCAGCGAAACAGCCGAGATGTTGGACTTTGGGCTCAAGCCGGGTCTTATTCTGATCCATGACGATGGCTGAGCCAGAGAAAAGAACGTCATGGTCATAATCGGTCATAGGTTGGAACAGTAGATGTTTCTTGATGGTCTCCAGTGAACCCTCGTACATTTCCCGATATTGAGGCGACAAACCGCCTAGCAGCAGGTATTCCTAGTGAGCAGTCAGAAAAGAGTCTGGGAAGGCCGCGAGGGCTGTAGTAAACATACCTTGACGAGATATTCGTAGAGAGAATCTGACATGCCACCCAACGTAAACTGATTGCCGCTATCAAATGACGGCACCCGTGCATTCACCACGATCGGCCACATGCCCGGTAATTTGGTGGTCTTCTGCGCTTTGTTCAACTCGTTGGTAATGCGCTGCACCGCGTCAAAGTATTTATTATCATGGGTCAGCTGCGACAATCGAGTAAACTCGAGCGCGAGCGAGCCCAACTCGGAGACCAATGTCGTCTCAGCTGCCTCTTGATTTTGTCCTTGCGCGGCCAATTTCCAGCTCCATCTGGTCACCGGCATCCGATTGGGAGTGTCGAAGGCTGTATAGAGCATATCTCCCAGCTCCACGGCTTTCACCAGGAGCACCGGGTACCGCCCGTTGCTGATGTCGTATGCGCCCAACAAACCCCCCAGGTATCGGATGGTCGTCTCGAATACATTAAGGACTGTCCCATCGGTCATGCTGAAGTCGATGGTCGCGACCGCTCGAACGGCCCCGTCAAATTCCTCGTGCAATCCCATAATCCACAGCGTATCCAGGGAGTCAACCAGTGTGGCGGCCCAGCCGCCAAATGTTGTGTACCATCCTCCTGACACAGGTGCCAGCTCGTCTTTCATCCAGGCTCGTTTCTTGTAACCAGACCAAGCATGTTCGAACGCTTCCTTGACCGCCGCCAGTCGTTGCAACCGGACTTTCTGTGCTGCTGCATCTTCGGGCTGGAAGCGCGATGCATCCTGAATGGTGGGGATTGTGGCAGGCGCGCCGGAGGGGAGGGCAATGAACGTGGATACTGGATGGTGTTGGGGCAATGATGCCCAGTCGAAAGCAGCCTTGCCAGATGCTTTTATCTGTAAGCCAACCTCGCTGATTGGTATTCGAGGCGACCATTGTCGGACCCAAGCTGTGTAGAACAGAAACAGGCCGGTAGTGGCAAGGAGGATAGACAGGAGTCCCCACTGCCTGCGTCGGGAGAGCAGCATATTGGCGAGAAGATAGGCAACGAGCGGGGTGGCTGAATGGACGAAGATTGACTTTAAGGAGAAGCTATTGAAGACTTGATAGACGCGTCATTGTGAAGGCAGCTCAAGGCTGCAAAAGTAACCCCGATGCGAGTCTCGAGATTGGCCTGAGACGGAAGCGCTAACTTTGGTGCTGCTGATATCAATGCGCCCGGTTAGGGCGTCGCAGATTCACGTTCCTGATAGGGCTGAGGATTAACGATCTGGTAGGGCGCTACAGTCACCCCCAAGAAGTCTCAATCCACCCCCCTCCCCGGCATCCCTGTCCCGCCCTTGGTCTGTGCTCGAAATACCCGTTCTCGTGTTCTATCATGTACACAATACAACGCGTTGATGTATATAAAGGAAAACAATCAATAGTATCCTATTGATATCACATCGTCACAATGGCTCAGAACGAGAATTGACATCCAGGGCATGAACTGAAAGCATTCCACCGTGGTCAGATCCAAGGTTTGATAACTCAAGGAGCTAGTCAACGTCAAGTGGCTAGCATGCTAGAATGTTCTCGAGGGGCTATTCAGTACACAATGAAAGTACTCGGTGAACGCGTTAACGGTGCTTCCAAGCCACGGACTGGACGATCTCGAAAGACAACCACTGAGCAAGATAAAGCTTTGTGTGACAAGTTACGCTCTGAGCCCAACATCCTCCTTCGAGTTTTACATCAGACAATGCTACCTACCGTCACTTTCAACACAATGCAGGCACGGTTAAGAGAGGAAGGATTACGCAAGTGGAAGAAAAAGAGTAGATCTTTTTTGGATGAAGAACGAGCAGCATAAAGATTGACATGAGCTTGTGAGCATGAGCACTGGACTGTGGCTCAATGGAGAAGAGCAATATGGAGTGACGAGTGTTCAATTGAAAAGAATGCTAGACAACAAACGGAATGGGTTTATCGAGCATCCAAAGACAAGTGGAAGCCTTTTGCTATACAACCAGCTCACCGGTCAAACCGAGCCTTTGTGATGGTCTGGGCTGCATTTAGTGGAAGAGGACCGTCACAACTAGTGTTTGTCGAACGAGACCCCAAGTCTACTCGTGGAGGGGTGACAGGAAGGATGTATCAACGTATGCTTGAGCGAGAGCTTCCTTTGGTCTATCATCACGATGCTAGCAACACCTCTTCAACCATCTTCATACACGATAACGCTCCCATTTACACCGCACACGTGGTCACCAACTGGCTGCAACAGAGTCGGTATAATGTAATCGACTGGCCTCCATATTCCCCGGACCTCAACCTTATCGAGCATTGTTGGCAGCCTCTCAGGCTCAATGCCCACTCAATTGCACCTCAACTACTTCAAACAACCAACAAAGAACAAGCAGAAGTTCTCCTTCACGACGTCCTTTCTAACGCCTGGAACGCTATACCTCGGTCTCACTTCGACAAACTCATCGAGAGCATGCCCAGACGGGTGAAAGCAGTCATCGATACCGAGGGGTGGTACACCAAATATTGATTGTTCTGCTCTATATACAAGATATGCTCTATTGTGTACACGACAGAATACGAGAACGGGTATCTCGAGCACAGACCAAGGGCGGGACAGGGATGCCGGGGAGGGGGGTGGATTGAGACTTCTTGGGGGTGACTGTAACTATGGTGATACCCCACGGCACAGCTCAAGGAATACATTTATGGATAAAGCAAATTGTTCTTGGCAGTTTCAGTTAAGACGATCTCTCTGATGAATAAATGGTAAGATATCACCATCAGTATTAAATTACTCAAGTTGTCAAGTAAATATCTAGTCCTCGCTGGACCAAGGATGGCCTGCCGCGACTCTGCCCCCATCACTACTGACCAACGATGTATCCCCATTCACACCAACACATTGCAAACCATATGTACATTACCTGAAAGCCGCCTTCCAACCCGCTAAAAAAACCAGGCCCATGCCGGTCCCCCACCATGCTGTACCGCCCGGCCTGCCTCCCCTTTTCCTGTCCCATGTGCCTGGGTATCGAAAAAATGCAATCGTTGTGACCCGAGAATGTCAAAAACCGCCAAAAAAAAAACCCTCCAAGTGGTCCAACCGATGAATATAAGGCGAGGTAGGCGCCCAGAAATTAACTGTCCAACTTTTCGCGCTCCTGAAGCCCGAACCTAGCCACTACCAAATCCCAAATCAGGACGGAAAATTCATGCGAACGTGATCCGCAACTCCAGTCCCTAGCGGCCAGTAGAAGAGCATCTATGGATAAAATAGCACCGCTCATCGGGCGTGCGCTTCCTCGTGTGCTTGCTCGATATCCACCTCGACATGGGTCGATCGAAGGATTTCTTGCTTTGGCGCCAGAATCTCCTCTTGACTTGCTGTTCCGGCGTCACCCGTCACTGTGGTCACCATCTTCTTTTTTCGCTGATCCATGCTCCCAAGGTGATAGTGCAGGCCCGCCTGGGGACCGGAGGCCCCCGTACTGCGGTAGGTGGCTTTCCGTTGTCTTCGAATCAACCGCCAAAAACCTGCAACCGCCGGGAGATTGGCGCAGATGGAAGCCAGGTACAGCTCGATGAGGGACCACCAGGTGATGCCCGCGGCGGCGTTCAGGGAGCTGATGGGCCCCATAATGGACCGTCGGGCGGCGGGGGTGACCTGGATCAAACGAACCAGCGTCGCAACGGTCCCGATGATGCCCAGCAGGAAGATGAACATCAGACCCACTATCGACGGTTTTCAGACGAAGCCCTTGGATTTGCTCGATCGGAGAGCAGGTACGATACCTTTCTTCTTGGCGTTCAATTGTAGTCGCCAGACCATCGGGATCGGTAGCACCATGATCAAGATGTCCGAGATCAGGTTCGTGGCACTGTTGGCCACCTGAAGACGAAAGGGGTGAACGGGGCAATTTCGTGGGACCCCCAGGACGAGCCAGTTGTGAGAAATCGGCCAGCACCCAAAGAGCAGGAGCTAGATACCGGTGGCGGTTAGCATGTGGCACCGAGACGTGGGCTGCTCGGATCGCCGTCGTACCAACGTCAAGACCACGGTGAGAATCAGGATGAAGGCGGCCACCACGTACAACCCCCAGCGACTTCGCTGGGTCGACATGAGACGGTGGTAGAAGGCCAGAATGGACAGCTTGATCAGGCTGCGTGACTGGCATCAGCAGCAGATACAAGAGCGACGGAACAGCATCCATGACAACGTACGCCATCTGGGTGGGATACAGCAATCCGCTGATGAAGGCCAACTTCAAGGGCAAGCCCAGCTCCTCTCGGAGGTTGACGACGTCCACAAACGACTCGAGGCCAGGCGTCGCCACACTTTTATTGAGGGAGTGAATCAGTGAGATACCGGTGCTGTTGATGCCGAGCAGGACCGCCCCAAGCAACTGATCTGTTAGCCAACGTGGACACCGAGACAAGGAGTTGCCGGCAATCATACAGTGGCCGCGAGAATGAGGTAGTCATCGAGACTCAATTGTCGGGCCACATGGAGGCGGGCATAAATGCTGTTAAAAGAGGGATGAGCCAGTGAGAGCACGCCGGGCAACAGGAGAACGATGCTCACCGCATAGCTAACGAAATCACCGCAAGCCCATAGAGCGGATATGCCACGATCCATCTTGTTGGGGTGATGGAGTCGCCCACCTTTCCTCCTGTTAACCATTCTGGGACTCCGTCCATGGCGAGCTTGTCGTAGAGGGTCTCGAGGAGTTCTCCGGGAGGTCGTTCACCATCCCTTTGTATTAATCGGCCGTAAGAATTTACCGGCGTGAGGAAAAGCAAGCCAAATGGACATGGCTCGTCGCTTCCCGTCCTCCTCTCCGCTACCGTGGTAGTGCTGGGGGCCGTGATGGTGCCAACCCAGCTTGGCGTTCCCACCGAGCCGACGGGAGTAAACTCTGACGCGGTAAGGTCCATATAGAGCCGATATTCTTTCCAGCCAGCAGGCTCGTGGGCCGTGAACTCGTCACTAGCCAGGCATCAAGGGCAGCTTGCAGCGGGACATATCTCGCAAGTGGCGAGCATATCCCGTGTTGGCCGTGGATTCGATCCCTATGTGCGTAGTTCATAATATGTAGAATGGGTGAAGCGAGGAACGGCGACGGCCTCTCATACGAGCACCCAACGACGGCGGCCAGCATGCTGAAACGCAGTTTGTAGAGAGGATTGTCTTACTTGTAGGGATTGTGACCCTCAACGGCCGTACAGCAATTTGCTGCTCATAAAGCGCATCCCCCTCAGGTTCCGTCCCTGTTCGTTATCCTCTGCCCCTCGCGAAACCTTAAAGCCAAATCAGTGCTGACCCGCAGATGGCTTGAGCGGGACATGGCGGGGACAGACTTTCGCTCAGAAGGTGTAAGCGTCCAGCTTCAGGAGTAGGTTATCGCCACGGCGATCCCGTTTGTCATACGAAATTGTATGAGATACCGACGCCAGTCGTCAGAGTTCAACTGCGTCTCAATCAAGGGAAAGGTAGTTTCGTGGAAGAGTTGGCTTCTCCCAGTGGGATGTGAAGTTTTGATGCCCTTAACTGGGGCCATCCTTGCTCGAATTTTCTTTCTCCAAGTGACATCTCGTGGGCGTCGCGTGGGAACGGGCATGCTGCAATCCGATCGAACGTGAACCCCCCTGCTCGGAAGATTTGGATGCAGGAGACCAGGTTGGGGACCAGGGAACGTGGCGCTGGATGCAGAACATGATGGTGGTTGTGCCGTGATGCCGGGGCCAGACGAACGGGTTAGGATGGCGACTAACCCAGAGAGCGGGGACGGGCTGTTCTGGAACTGAAACCTTGTCGCAAGTCGAGCATCCGTTCGTGAGAAGAGCGCACAGGGGGTTGCGTTCGACGGCTATTCAGCCCATGACCCCATGCCAAGCGCCGTGTTGCCGTCGTATTTCAGTGCATCCATTCGTATCTTGAAGATGTGCATTTCGTATTTTCCAGATCAGGCGGCTTCCGAGACCAGCGATGCGAGGGTCTCGCTGGGGACGCTATCGAACAGTCGTCAGCAGGCCCTGAACCGATCTAGCCATCTGATGGCTCAGGGACCATTGAACTCAGGGTAACTTAGCGTGTCCAATGAAGCTTTCCATTGGTGCCAGGACATCCAGCCACTCGCTTGCATCCGCTACTTTATACCGGTGATAGCACGCGGCAGCCGGTGGGTGTGGCGGGAACACTCTGTTGCTGGACGACGAACGTTAACTTAGTCAGGGGATTTCAGGAGAGGAGAGGAGGAGAGGAGAGGATACGCCAAGCAAGATAGCAGTAGACGGTATTTGGCTTATAAAGATACCTACGACGTCTGTACTCCTGATCCGCGGTGCCGTTTTGGAACAGACGTCAGGTCCAACAACGGGGAGACTAGCAACGCCGAATCCGCCTTTGCCAACATGAGCAATTTGAACCGGTCATAGCAAACGGAATGCCGAATATAGCAGGCGATGATGACATGGTGAAAAAGGGCGGAAACTGCAAATGCTGGAGCTCCGTCGTCAACCTTCGTTTGGTGCACATCAAGCGCCTGAACAGGACACGGGAGCACGCAAGCTCATATCGACAGCACGATAGAGATGTGACAGCTGAGGAAATAGTATGCATTGAAAGAACGTCGTAAGCTAGTCTATGCCGATGGTCCATCTGCAAGGATATCACATGACGACGCCGGCGTTGCTGGCAATACGCTGTTGACGATCGTTAGCGTTTATGATGATCTAAGAAAGTAGAATACTCACCGGCCACAGCTCCGCAGCTTCCTTGCCCACCGGTCCCGTGATAGCTGACCCTTTCATCTCGCCCTTCGGATTGACAATCTAATGATCGTCAAACTTGGCCAAGTCGCTGAAGAACACCGTGTTCAAACAAGTCACATACCACCCCAGCATTGTCCTCAAAGTAAAGATAGACTCCGTCCGCTCGTCTCCAGGGCTTACTCTGACGAACCACCACGGCAGGCATGACCTTCTTACGCAATTCTGGCTTGCCTTTCTTGACCGTTGCCATGACCATGTCACCCACGCCCGCGGCAGGAAGTCGATTGAGTCGAGCGCCGATACCCTTAACGGAGATGATGTAGAGATTTCGCGCGCCCGAGTTGTCGCAGCAGTTCATCACGGCCCCACTGAGAGATTGAGTCAGCAGAGATCATGAAAGCTAGCAGTTAACAATATCGTGTAGGCCAAGAGTAAGGGATGTCCTTACACTGGAAGACCGAGCGTCATCTTGAGCTTGTTGCCCGCGGCACCGCCACGCCTGTCATCGTTGTTAGCTAAGATGCGCTCGAAAACGACGGAAACAGAGAGGCCCATCAGCTAATGGAACACGCGACATACCCTCTCTTCGGCATTTTGGATCAGATCAAGTGGTGATTATCTGAGTGTTGGACGTGAGGTTGACGCGATGAATGCCCACAACGGTGGATCTGTGGTGGGGAAAATTGTTAGGGCTAATCCCACCGAGGGTTGTGTGAGTCACGTGATCTACATACTACATGATGCAGCGGTCTCTGATAAGTTACCAATAATGAGAAGCGCACAATCACCAACAATCGTTATCAGATTTGTGATGAAGGTTGAGTCATCTTCATCATGATTCCGATGAGAAGGGGACTATATCACCATCGTCAATGTGGTAGAGGCTAGGTCTTCGTCGCAGGCGTGGCGAAAGTTCCTTCGTCGTGAACGTAAGAGTGATGCCGCGGTTACTACCAGTACTGAGCTTCGCCAATGTACGTTATGAGCCTTCGCCGCGCTCATCAATGTGCTAAGGTTATGTGAAAGACGTGTTAGATCCGCTTTTCATATGTACATAATGGAAGCAGTGGCACTGTGTCGAACATCAGACGCTCAGGGTATATACAAGATCACCGTCACGCCGTTAAGGCAGCTCAAATCTCCCATTTGCCATGAAACGCGAAAAACGGCACTGTCAAAGGCATGCAATGGAGAAAAATTATTCATGAGAGCTGCTGGAGCTGTCTCTTAAACCTGTAGCGAACCTTACTCATAGCGACCCTTCCTGCGCCCGCTAGCCTGCCGCAACTGTTCGCTGTGAAATGACCAATGCCAGAGCAGAAACCCGCCTCGAATCCCGGAGACCGCAATATCCATGACACCAGTAGGAAGATGAACGCTCAGAGCGAGTCGGGCTCGTCTTTGGGAACGGCCTCGCTGGGCTCTTTCTCACCGGCATCTTCTTTGCTGTCTTCGCCAAGGTTGAGCGCCGACTCATCGAGAGTGCTGTCGTCGTGGCCGGCTTCACCGGGAACTTCAGCGGGCAGAGCGTTCGGCGAGATGTTGGCCGGGAGCTGGCCCATCTCCGAGCCGGCTAGGGCCGCCGTGGGTGACAAAGGCGGGGTGGTGATCTGATTGTTGGATTCCGGATGCTCTTGGACGGCTGGGGTCCCATTCGCCGTGTCTTCCATCTCGACGTCTTCATTGGCATCGGGCGCGGCAGCTAGCAACGCTTCGCCAGTGATATCGTTCTCCGCGATGTCATCCTCCGGGGCTTCGGCAGCTGCGTCGGGGACCGGGGACATGTCCGTATCGTTCATGACTGCATCGATGTCTGGAGACGGACTGGCCTTTGTCGGGTCCTTGACGTCTGGATCCGCATTCTCGGTCGCGCTCTCGGCCTCCGTCGCCACGCCGTTCTCGCCGTGATTCACCATGTTGCGTTCCTTCGGCAGGGCTCTCATGCGACGAACGCCCATGTGAGCGCTCTCCTCTTCTCCCTCGCTATCACTCAGCTCGCCGTCCTTCTCGATGTACTTGTCCATCCGGCGCTGCGTGTGTCGCGCGTCCGGATTTTGGTCCTCGTCGAGGTCGTCGAGCGCGGCCTCGGCGTCCTCGTCCATGCCCTCGGGATCGCGGGGCACGTCGGTCATCTGGACCGAGGGGGCAAACGCCGTCCGCTTCAGGTTCTCGATGACCTGAGTTTTGATCTTCTCGAGATAATCCCGAGAATTGGCATTGTCCATGTTGGATGGACGGACGTCGAGCTCGTAGTCCGGGCCGTAGTACTATCGGTTGTCAGCCACCACTAGTATTTAATCTATCTGCTTGCGCATCTCACCTCGTAGTACTCGTTGTAGGGCAGGTCCGGCCCCAACCTGTCCCCCACCAGCAAGCCTGTCTCGAACGTCCAGGCGCGCGACACGTTGCGCATGGTGTATCCGCCCCCTCCCAGCACGAGGACGGGCAAGCCAAACGACTTGACGAACTGGACGCAGTTGGCATGTCCCCTCATGCTGAGGTTGAAGCAGCCCAGTCGATCGCCTGACAGGCTGTCACCACCGCACTGCAACACCACCGCCTCGGGACGGTACCACTCCATGACGCTTTTGATGACCGGTTCGAAGATTGCCTTATACGAGCGATCGTCAATGCCGTCGCGCAGCGGAAAATTAACTGCATAGTACTTTCCCTGGCCAACCCCGATGTCGCGCAGCTCGCCGGTTCCTGGGAAGTATTCACCGTACTTGTGAAAGGAGACGGTCATGACGCGGTCGGTGGTGTAGAACGCCTCCTCGACGCCGTCGCCATGGTGGACGTCGATGTCGATGTAGAGCACGCGCTGTTTGAATCGCAAGAGCTCCAGAATGCCAAGGACTATGTCTGAGGGGGATTACTTAGCCAAAGTACACCAGTAAAGGAGGCATGGGAATCATTCGCACTCACCATTGATGTAACAGAAGCCGCTAGCCTCGCTCTTCTTGGCATGATGGAGACCACCGGCCCAATTGACGGCGACATCACACTTCTCGCGGTTCAGACGCGCTGCCCCTTCCATGCTGCCTCCCGCACTGATGCCGCAGAACTCGAAGAGCCCGTCGAAGACCGGGCAATCATCCCCGACATTGTACTTGCTCTGCTCTCGGGAATAGGCCTCCATATTGTCCGGCGTAACTTTCTGGAGAAACTCCACATACTCATCCGTGTGGAATTGTGTCATCTCGACCATCGAGGCGGGCTTGGCGCGCTGAGAACGACACACTCCGTTAGCTTCAGTTTATCAAAAAAGAACAATGTTACTCCCGAATGACAGCTTCGATCGTGAACTGGCTACATAAACACTCACATAAATCTCCATCTTCTTGTAGAGACCATACTGCATGATCAGACTGTGGGTCATCCGAATCCGGTGAGGTTTCATCGGATGCCCCGCCACGTAGGCGTAATTGCCAATGTCCGAGTCATAGAAGTAGGCGACTTTCTTACGATTGCTGCCGCGACTGAGATTGGGTTCGTCGAGAGGCTCGAAGCTGTCCATCGTGGTGGAGGTCTGAGGCGACGAGCTGAGTGCCCCACTCCGGCGCGAGCCGTGGAGACGACGAGGAGTAGAAAAGATGCCGAGACCCAGACCACTTGATACGTTCTGCTGCTGTGCCCGAGATGAAGCTGGTGATCTGTCTGGTAGAATAGTCGCAGTGGAGTCTGACGACGAAGGGTGGAGGAGAGTGTGAGTGGAGTTGGACGAGAGAGAGGAAATCCTCGACGAGATCAAGCCGTCGATATCCATCTTGACAGGCCGACGAAGTTAAATGCGGAGCTAGCCGATAGCGTCTTTGGACGAAGTGGATTACCGTATTTGCGGCTCTGCTCGGTTAAGGTGATGGTGTTGCGTTGTGGGAAGATCACCGCAACCGTAGTCGCCGTTTTAGGCAGCAAAGTGGATGCCCGTGACACATCACGTGTGATTGAGTCACATGACCATGAGGTAAGCGTCGCGCACTGACCTGCTCGACCGCAGAGCCTCACCATCGATCACGACCTCCAAACGAGTCTCCAAAATATCAGATCTCTCTCCTTGAACTGCTCTGCAACTAGGTACATCGCCACAAACATACCGTCTCACACATTTCATCATCATCAACAAACATTACGATGGAGCGTCTTAATCGTGTACTGCAGGCCGCCCAGGGTATGGGCGGCATGACCTCGGTGCCCCCCGGACAGGTAAGCTCTATAGAGCTTCATCCGCCATTTATATGCGCCACGAACGCTCGTTCACTAACGTCTCCACGACTAGGACAATCAAAATCTTATTGACAACTCCGAAACGGTTTATATCTCGTCCTTGGCCCTGCTGAAGATGCTACGGCACGGCCGGGCGGGTGTTCCGATGGAGGTTATGGGTCTGATGCTGGGCGAGTTCGTGGACGCCTACACCGTACGCGTGGTTGATGTATTTGCCATGCCGCAGAGCGGAACCGGCGTCAGCGTCGAGGCGGTAGATCCTGTTTTTCAGACGAAAATGATGGAGATGTTGCGGCAGACTGGGCGGTGCGTAGTTCACCCATGTTGATATTGATTATATGCTAATCCCAATGTAGACCAGAAACGGTCGTGGGCTGGTATCATTCCCATCCCGGCTTTGGGTGCTGGTTGTCGTCCGTGGATATCAACACCCAACAATCGTTCGAGCAGCTGACTCCTCGTGCCGTCGCGGTGGTGGTCGATCCCATCCAATCGGTCAAGGGCAAAGTGGTCATCGACGCGTTTCGACTCATCAGTCCGCAATCGTTGATGATGGGCCAAGAACCTCGACAGACGACGTCGAATCTGGGGCATCTTAATAAACCTTCAATTCAGGCGCTCATCCACGGCCTGAATCGACATTACTACAGCATCGGCATCAATTATCGCAAAACAGGGCTGGAAGAAAACATGTTGATGAATTTGCATAAACACGTCTGGACCGAAGCCCTGCAGATGGACGATTTCCGAGAAGAGGGGTCGCGTAACGAAGAGCGACTAAAGAGATTGGTCGGGCTGGCTGAGGGCTACGAAAAGCGTGTCAAGGAGGAGACGGAGTTGACGAAAGAGCAACTCAAGACGAGATATGTCGGGAAGGTCGACCCCAAGAAGCGTGCGTTGCGTCCTCTTTATTACTCTTATACGATCCATCCCCTACAAAAAGCGAGATTGTTTGATTCTCGATATTGGAGATGCTGACGCCCTCGGCAACATACAGATCTGGAAGACGTTGGCCAACAGCTCATCGAGGACAATATCGTCTCCGTGTCTCGGCAGATGATCGACAAGGAAGCGTCTGTGCCCAGCAGTACGGATCCCCGCACGACACGCCCCAACGGAGCGCACGGCAATCATCCTCCGCCCGATGGAAGTAATAAGATGGAGGTAGATCGAGGCGACGACGAAGAGTTGTAGAATTTTCAGCCATCATATTAATCGCATCATTATCATACTCCTCTACGCATGTCCCACCCGCTTTCCTATCGTTCCTCTGTAATTCCTCCTTAACTAGATTGTACCTAGCATGCTTCTGCGTCTCATTTTCTCCAGCGAAGCATCATGGATTATAATTTACTGGCCGTTTGGGCTTTCTTCTACTTCACTTGGATCCGTATATTGCACACGACTGTCGTCCCGGTGGATCAGAAATTGACTCTGTAGAACTAGTCGGTGGGTTCCTTGTCGACATCAAGGGACATTTTGGTTTGATGCGGATAGGTTGATTTGATTTCAAAATATCCACATGCAGGAATAGAGGTATGCAGGTACAAAATTCACCGCTGCCTTTGAATGAGCTGGGAGAGTTGACGGTGGCAATACAAATTCTTGACATTCCAGCTAACACCTTCTCTGTCAGGTATTTCTCGTCATATAGAGATTTATTTTTAACGGGGCCACTTAAAATGCCCAAACAACATCACTCGAATACAGAACATTGTGTTACTACTGTTGCAACACGCAAAAGGCCCCCCGGCGCCGAAGGCGCCAATTGTTGTCATAACCCAGTATATGAAGCACTATCCAACAACTACATCCCAGCCAAGGTCCACTCATAGACCATAGCTCAAGCATGACGTATGCTTTCCTTAAATCTCAATTTTCACCCACTTTGTGAATCGGGATGGGGAAATAAAGGTCAATTCTGTTTTGTCATTTCTACGCAACGGATTATGAAGAAAATAGCAACACGATTGATAATCCCTAAGTTAGCTACTTCATTCAATCCATGCTCCTAAAATTTTCCTTTCAAGAGAAACATCATTCCAGTACGGTATAGGAAGAATCGCCAGCAAGCTCGTGCTTTGCAGACGGACTAAATCAATAAAGGATACTTGCCATGTCACTGTTCATGAATGACTGACTCGATGTACAAAACTTCATCTCTTTATTGTTTCGCCCATTGCTCACCGAGTGTATCAGTTTGTAGCTCGTTCAACATCCCACTTTAGAAGGCAAACTTAAGTGGACAAGTAAAATGCAAATAGGCAAATCAGAGGTAACATACATTCCGCTGCTTACATCGTCAGCTGTACACTGCTGATATTTCTATGCATCAGTGCAGATACCTAATAAACATAATTGACGTCAAGATTATTGTTATACGCAGTCACTACATATCTAACTAGATGACATTATTACTTTAACCGCAACAATCTCAGGGTCTTTTGAAATTTCTAGTTGATCAAACCTGACATTTATGCACATGACAAAATGACTACCCTCTATGGTATTTCTTCAAGACATCCTCATCCACCACTCAATCGCTACCCACCTCATTACGTACGGCTCAACAAGTCCGTCTATATCGAATCAAGACGGGAGGGTATCAATGTATCCAGCCCAGATAGATTGACAGCTCGAGTGTGATTGAATAAGGTAACCGCCTCCCTTTCTTCTTCCAATAGGTATCGATGTATATATTCATCCCCCTCCATCCTATCCAACTCGATCGATGACCTTATGGGTGTCTTCTACTCTTCGTAGATGGAAATAGAGACGGAATGTCATCCATGTCATTCTTTCAAAGATAATCCTTTCTTGTATGATTTCTGTGGACCTCATAGGCTCACAGAGAATAGAATCGAGGGGTAATAATACAAAGTATGAAGATGGAGATTGGAGATTTGCCTTGTTCTGTCGAAGTAATAAGCCAAACCATGAGAGACTGATAAAAATTGATACGGAAGGTTCGAAGTTCAATGCCATGATATGTCCTCCTCACTTGTCTTTCTCAGGAGACGGCGAAGGAGACGGCGAAGGAGACGGCGAGGGAGATCGCCCCACGAAGCCCCTAAAGAAATCCACGACGCTCGATTTCATCCCATCCATCGATTCCGTCGCCATTCGTTCCTCCTCGGCCGCCATCTCCTTTAACCACTTTTCTCCATTTTCTTGGATCTCTTTTTCTAACGCCTCGTACTGCTTCTGGCCCCGTTCCCGAATATAGTCCTGCAGCATCTTCCCTTGCTCAAAGGCCTCAGCAGCGGACTGTTCCATCCCGTCTAGACCCGCACCGGTTCGACCTCCCATGACGGTGTCGAGGAGTCCTCTCCCTAGACGGGACTGGGGACGATGCGATCGCTCGCGACTCATCTGCTCTTCAAACTTCCGTCGCGCGATCGCTTCTCGGGCAGCGAACTCCGTTGGGATGTGTTTTCCTTCGAAACTCTTGAGCACGTCGCGCGCGTCCGTCAGGCCCATCGTCGCGACATATTCGAGGAATGGAACTAGCGCGACCAACTCGCGATCTTTGGGGTCGCCGTTCCATTTCGGCAACATGATGGTGTTTTCTGGCTGTAGCTTAGCTGAGTTGGGGTTGGTTTCGATCATGATGACCTTGGAAAGGTCACGGTTGAGATATGAAAGGTCCTGCAAAGAAGTCAGCATCTGCAATCGAAATTACGACGTGATATAGAAATACCTTGACTTGATGGCCATCGACGTACTTGGTCGCCTCGCGGAAGAGCGGCCAGAGCACGATCCGATAGGGGTCCAACTTTCGAATGACCGCTTCGGACATGGCCATCGGACTGGTGGTGAAGATGACAAGCTCATAGTACTGCTGCAGATATCTCAAAAAGTAATCGACGCCAGGTCTTTTGGCTACTCTCCACCCATGCTCGCGCGACCACTCGCTGTGCACCAAAAGATCTTCCAGACCAATGACGAGGGTAAATGGCCGTGCCAAAGTCGGATCCGGATCTGGCAACAATTTCTGGAAAGCTGGCTCGGTGTAATACTCTCGAGTATCCCAAACTCGTGCCTTTACTCGATTGAAGAAGAGCTTCAAACCCCATCCTGAAGGCGCATCTCGGTGCTTCTGCTCCTCCTCTGCTGACTCCCAATTCCGACCCGCATAGACCGTGCCGCCTGCTGCGAGGAGAAGTAAGGCGCTGAAGACCAGGCGCGCCACTCGTCGTTTTCTTCGCTCGATGGAGGTAATGTACTCAGTTTTTGGGAGACCGCCTCCTCCTCGACCACCGGGGCTCGTTGGCAGACCAGTTCTTTCCCTCCCTTCGCCATCGCCGCCCCCAGCTCGTACATCGAGCTCTCCAGAGGTAGCCTGGCTCTCGAAGCTGCTGGGAATACCTTGTCGGAGATCCGGGAGCTGCCCAGCTGGGAAGCTTGGGGATGCAGCATCGGAGGCCGCCGTAGGCTCAGAGGCCGACGCATCTGATGATTCTGGAGATTGTGGTGTCGTGGAAGACACTCCAGGTTTCGCAAAAGAGCTGGCCTCGGTCAAGCTCGGGCCCCCTCCAGGCGTAGTTGGAGCTGTGTTCCTGACCGAATCTGGACTCGTACTGAATTCTTCCTGCTCCGGCGCGACTGGCGGTTGTTCATGTGTGTGGATAGATTGCGAAGAACTCAGAGATGGGTTGATTTCAGTCACGCCAGGTCCATCCGGAGGTGTCTGTGGCGCTGTGTTGGCATCCGACTGTCGGCCTGTGCTGAATTCTTCTTGGACTGCGGAGTAGGGTGGAGGATCGGTGGGCGAGGTTCTTGCATGCTGTCCGCCAGCTGCTGATACACCCGACTTCGGATGCGTTCGGTGTGCGTCGGCAGGTCTGTTATGAGGAGCAGAGCCTGATCTGAAGTCTACAGGCTTTCTGTTGTCGGCGAAGCGTCGCAATGGAGTTGGTTGCTGGGCGACTGCGATCAGTCTCCGCGATGACTGCAGTGCAATCCATCTGGATACTGCTACACGCGCAAACATCTTGATCAGAACACTTTTCGGGTCCTGACAGGTTGTGCTGTTGGTCTCAACATCTTAAATTGACGTCTCTACTTTTCTTCCTCAGAATTCGAAGCTCAAGAAGCTTCGATGCGGCTCTGCTCTACGGCGGACATTTCCGACCAACACTGCCACCCAGATGATCTCATCCGACGACGTCCTTCCACTCTCACCTCCTTCTCTCACCAAAGTTGATATACCCAGGCGCAGAAAAGCTGACTCTCATCCGAATCAATACCTACGGATCTGAAGTTGTATTAGCTGGGGAGAAGAAGCAGTGACTTTGTTACTGTCGCAATTAAAGAACGGTCAGCCTGGTCTTGCATTTGCATGCATCCACCAGTGGTTGATCTGTCCCGTTGATGCGATACAACCATCACCAATTGTTGGGGGCGTTGGCTTGATACAGTTTCAAATGGCGCGGCCATAGTAAGGAGTAGAAGGAAGAGTCGAGAGGATGGTTACACATCGAGCACTGCCTCTACGGTCGCAACCCACAGCCAGGAAACGGCTGGGATTGTTGGATCTTCCCCTGGAGATCCGTCGACTCATCTACGAACAACTCCTTGTCCTGGATCAGACCATCGACCTTGATGTTCGAAATCATCGTCTCTTCTCCCGACGCCTCCTCCTGTTTCGTACCTGCCGGCAAATCTATTACGAATCATACCCCGTCTTCTATGGCTTGAATGTCTTTCGTGTCTTCCCCACCCAGGGGAAGTACTTTCGCAATCGCCGAGGTCTGCTCAGTCGATTAAGCCCTCATTATCGTGCTGTCATCACTCGACTGGAACTTCGATTGGGTCCTGGCTGGAATGCCCCTCCACGGACCTGGAAGGTTGATCCCAAGCTGGGACTGGCGGACGCAACCTCGGTGCACACCTTATCGGTCTTTGTCGAGTGCGATCCCTCCCACAAGATCTTTGATGGCTTCCGACGTGGCGAGACGTTCTATACTGGTTTCTCGGCCGGTCTGTTGCGCACCGTCGTCGCGGCGTTGCCTTCCTTGCAGAAAATCGACTTTGACGCCTGGCCGTCTGTCAGAGTGGATGGCGAGCTTCTGTCGAAGTTGATTGCCGAGGCCGAGAAGACCCGTCGAGTGGTTCGCTTGAGTTCAGCTCTGGAGAGTCAGACATCGGATGAAGATGACGAGGGCCATATTCCCTAGATTTCGAAGAGCGCCCTATGGCTCTGCTACTCTTGATGCTTTGTATTTCGAACAATGCATCATTTTGCAGAATTGGGAGCATCCCTACGAAATGGCCCTTTTGTTGGAGTACGTTAATTCACGTCGACTGCGAGCAAGCATAGCATCTGCGTGCGAATTGAGATCATCTTCTCGAGTAGCTACTCATGACTATTTGACTTTCAGGTTTTCTCCCGATTGCGGATGATGTGTTACAACCCCCCCTTTGAGTCTAAACCCATAGTGAAAAGGGATCCGCCATTTCCACATAGCGATCTGCTACGGCCATATGC
>QQTW01000325.1_pt1 | contig 29387 bp, 30 predicted proteins | sample 1904831 | NCBI WGS metagenome assembly QQTW01 (sample SAMN09435610, study PRJNA476489) | Subsurface metagenome, whole genome shotgun sequencing project.
AACGAAGACAATCCCTATGATGAGTGGCAACGTACACCTGTGCCTAGTAGAAATTACGTTTTCGCTCGAGGCGCTGTAAGCTGTGAGCCGGGAATTAAACGAGAACTCCTTGAGCAAATCGCCAGAGGAATGGATAATGCCAGCGGCTACTACATAATGTCGAGAAACAGAGAAGGCGTCATCCTGGTTTTGCCTAATGAACGTCTTGCGGCATATGTTTACAACGGGTGAGGCGAGACCACAATACCGCCACGACCCCAAAAACCTTCAAGCTCTGGATGGACTGGTTAAACTACTGTATGTGATGAACTCTACACTCGTGTGCAAGAGAACTTCCCCGCCAGTCAATTAAGTGGATGAACAATCACATTCAATGAACATCAGAGCCATTACAAAGCACGCAAATTAGTTACTTATCCTCGGAATCCCGAATCAAAGGCTTTCCTTGGGTACAATATTTTGATTCTTTTGTCAATGCCTAATGCCTAGTTGTATTACTGTTTAATGTGTAACTTTTGCTATGCGTAAAATCCACATATCGCTTCTTCAACCAGCGTAATGTGATGCCATTGCCCATAGCGCACACTTGCGCGATCGCAGAGCAAATATTCATAGAAAGCGGGCGATCGGGCTCGAACCGACGACGTTCACCATGGGAAGATGACATTCTACCGCTGAATTACGCCCGCAATTTAACGCTCAGCCATTAGCTCTCAGCTAATTTTGATAATAATACTATTTATCAATCGGGAGTTTAGGTTGTTGTCCGTTGGTGGTAGGGGGTGTGATATCAAGTCCGGCGAATTGACCATAGAATAGGGAGGAGGTGCTATCTGCTATTGCTGCCATGCCTAAACGCATCAGTATCCAACCCCACTTGAGCATAGAGGAGCTGGAAGCCCACTATCGCCATGCCAAATACCCTGTGCAGCGCACTCACTACCAGATCATTTGGTTGCTGGCACAAGGGAAACCCACACAAGAAGTAGCTGGTGTCACTGGCTATAGCCGCAGTTGGATTTATGAGTTGGTCTGGGGCTACAACCGGATTGGACCCCAAACCCTAGGGGACCATCGGCATCAAAATCCAGGGGGGAGCGAACCCCTACTCAACGATGTGCAGCAGGCGTACCTGTGGCAAGCACTGCAATCACCTCCAGTTGACGGTGGACAGTGGAATGGGCGCTCTTGTGGCAGACTGGGTTGCCCAATTGATTGGTCGGCCAGTGGCTCGCCAACGTGGATGGGAGTATTTACGGACAATGCGGTTGCGACTGCGAGTGCCAAGGCCAGAGCATGAGGAAGCAGATCCCCTAGAGCAGGAGGAGTGGAAAAAAAAATCTAGCGACGCAAGTGCAACAGATTCAGACAGCTCATCCCGACTCCGACGTCGAAGTGTGGGCAATGGATGAGCACCGGGCCGGACTCAAACCCGTCATGCGCAGAGTCTGGGTCGATGAGTGGACGACACCCGTAGCTAGGGTCAAATGGCAGTTTCAGTGGTTGTGGCTGTATGGTTTTGTCCACCCTGAATCTGGGCAGACCTATTGGTGGCTTCTGCCGTTTGTTAACCACAAGTTATTTAGCCGGGTTCTGGCAGACTTTGCCCGACACTTTGGCATCGGCAAATACAAGCGAGTCGCATTAGTAGTAGATCAGGCTGGATGGCACACGAGTGAGAAAGTTGAAGTTCACGTTGGCATCCATCTGATTCCTCTGCCTCCTTATTCCCCAGAGTTACAACCTGCGGAACGGTTATGGACACTTACGAATGAACCAGTTGCCAACCGCAGTTTTGAAACGCGCGTAGCAGTTGGAGGAGGTTTTGGTTCAACGTTGTCAGATGTTGCTCAAGCAACCCGAGTTTATCCGTGGTCTCACTTGCTTTCACTGGTGACCACGAGTCGCGGCGTGAGTTATGGTTAATTCACCGGACTTGATATGAGACTCGTTAATGAGACTAACCTCTAGTCTTCAGCGAGAAAATATTTCCTGTAACAGGTCGAGAATATGATTGCAAGTTTCCTCGTCGAGTATCCCTAGTAGTCTATCCACTAGAGATTGAGGGATAATTTGAAGGCTACGCTTCTCCTTCTTAAGGACTGAACCATGCCCGCTAAAAAGTACATCGTTGCTCTCAGTGCTGAAGAACGGCAAACCCTTGAGCAATTAACCACGACTGGTAAAACTGCCGCTTACAAAATCAATCGTGCTCGCATCTTACTCAAAGCAGACATCAATCAAACAGGGGGTGGTTGGGGAGATCAAGCCATTAGTGGTGCGCTTGATGTCAGTGTGGCGACCACCTTTAAGGGTGCGGCAACAACTGGTCGAGGAAGGAGTTGAGGCGGTGTTGCTCTACAAACAGCGTGAACGCAATAAACCACGGAAGTTCGATGGAGAAAAAGAAGCTCATTTGATTGCGCTCACTTGTTCGCAAGCGCCAGTCGGACGTACTCGTTGGACATTGCGGTTATTGGCAGACCGAATGGTAGAATTAGGGTATGTAGAGCAGGTTTGCCCAGAAACAATTCGTCAGACCCTAAAAAAAACAAACTTAAACCTTGGCTAAAAGAATGTTGGGTGATTCCACCGTCCGCCAATGCAGAATTTGTCGCGGCGATGGAAGATGTCTTAGCGGTCTATCAGCGTCCCCATGACCCGCTCTATCCCGTGGTTTGTTTTGATGAAAGCAACAAACAACTGGTTCAAGAGAAGCGAGTTCCGATCCCAATGCCAGAAGGACAACCCGAACGCTATGACTGCGAATATGAACGCAATGGCGTGAGCAATATATTTATGGTTTTTGAACCGTTAGCCGCACGACGACAAGTCACCGTTACCAAGCAGCGAACGGCTCTCGACTATGCTGCCCAGATGAAGCGTTTGGTTGATCAGCAATACCCGGATGCCCTAAAGGTGGTCGTAGTGCAAGACAACCTGAATACCCATGTCCCAGCCTCCCTGTATAAAGCATTTGAGCCTGCGGAAGCTCGTCGAATTTTGGAGAAACTGGAATTTCACTCCACGCCGAAGCATGGCAGTTGGTTAAACATGGCAGAGATTGAATTGAGTGTGTTAGCTCGGCAATGTTTAGATCGTCGGATTCCAGACCAGGAGCATTTACAAACAGAAGTGGTCGCGTGGGAAGCTTCCAGAAATGCACACAACGGCACCGTTGATTGGCAATTTAAAACAACAGATGCCCGGATTAAGTTGAAGCAGCTTTATCCCTCAATTAAATCTTGACAGGATACTAGCTGTTTCACAAGCCTTACCTTATCGACCGTTCGGATCTGATCGAGAACAACCTGCCCATTTTTCCCTTGAAAGGAACAGGGAACACGAGTTGGATATTCCCTACCCTTAGTAGTCATAGGAGCGATAATCACGCTTTTAATAAAGCGGTTCATCTCATCGGGAGAGATGACCACACAGGGGCGTGTTTTCTGAATCTCGCTTCCAAGAGTCGAGTCTAGGGCGACGAGATAGACCTCGAACCGCCTTACTTCCATTCCCAATCCTCTTCATCCCACTCAGTCGGAATGTGATCATCAAGGAGCGCGTCGTCACCAGAGGATGCCATTGCCTGAAAGTATTCAGCCCAACCTTCTCTCGCCTTTTTTACGGGTCGAATGATGATAGCGCCGTTGGTGAGAGCTATCTCGACATCGTTTTCAATACCGCTCATCGCAAGCAGAGCCTTTGGGAGACGAACCCCCTGAGAATTACCGATTCTAATGATGCTAGTTCTGATTGATTCACTGCTCATGTAATTATTATGTAATTACTTAGGGAAACAAAGCAAGCCTAAATGGGATTAAGCCAAGATACGCCAAAAAAAAGGTTGTGTTGCAAAAACTGATGCAGCAAGTGTTAAGGTAGGACACCGCTCTCATTAGACTTCTTGCATAAGTCCACAACGAGGTAAAAAGAGTAGGTCAGTCCAGGCAGAACCCATGACCTACTTGCAGCACAAGGATCTCAAACCGGAAAAATTCAAACGACTCTGTGGCGTCTACAAGAAAACGTTTGCTCGTTCGGATTATCAAAAAAGTAGAAAACGCCTATATCGTTTCTTCAACCAGCGTAATGTGGTGCCATTACCCATACCGCACACTTGCGCGATCGCAGCTCAAATATTCTTATAAAGCGGGCGATCGGGCTCGAACCGACGACGTTCACCATGGGAAGATGACATTCTACCACTGAATTACGCCCGCAATTTAGATATCAGCCATTAGCTGAAATCTAATATTGATAATAACACTATTTATCAATTGGGAGTTTAGCTTGTTGTCCGTTGGTGGTAGGGGGTGTGAGACTTGGCAGCTCAGCTTCCCCTCGTCCACTTTTTCTGCCAAACCCGTGCTTCAGCCGCTGTAAAATCCAGGTTTGGAAGTTATCTACATAGCTAAAAAGTACCGGTACTACCACCAGCGTCAGCAGTGTGGAAGTAGTGAAGCCACCCATAATCGCAATTCCCATTGGGCTACGCACCTCAGCCCCCGGTCCAATTCCCAAAGCAAGCGGCACCGTCCCAGCAACTGTGGCGAGGGAAGTCATCAGAATTGGTCGCAGGCGAGACATCCCAGCATCTATCAGCGCCTGCCGCTGCGACTTGCCTTCTTCCAAGTTGATTAATGTATAGTCCACCAGCAGGATCGAGTTTTTCGTCACAATCCCCAGCAACAACACAATCCCAATCAGGGCATACAGCCCCAATGCTTTTTGAGCAATCATCAAGCCCAGTAGTGCGCCGCCCATTGAGAGGGGCAACGCCACCATAATCGTCAAAGGATGAAGAAAGCTATTGTACAGCAAGACGAGAATGGCATAGATAGACATCACCCCCAGTGCTAGAGCGGTGCCAAAGCGGCTGAAAATCTCCTGCATAATATCGGCATCACCGGCGGATTGCTGCACTACTCCGGGCGGCAGCGGATTGAGAGCAGGTAGCTTGTTCACCGCAGCGACAGCATCTCCCAGGGCAATGCCTTGCAAGTTCGCTTCTACCGACACCTGACGGGCGCGATCGTAGCGGTTGATTTGCGCAGGACCACTGCCAAAGCGAATATCTGCCACCGCCGCTAGGGGAACCAGAGTGTTATTTTTACCTGGCACCCGGAGATTTGTAATCGTGTCAATATCATTACGCGCCGTGGGGGTGATCTGAACCCGAATCGGAATTTGGCGGTCGGGGAGATTGAACTTGGCAAGATTCGCTTCGTTGTCTCCGATTGTAGCAAGAGACGCAGTCCGGGCGATCGCTTGTACTGTCACTCCCAAATCTGCTGCACGGGCAGGATCGGGGATTATTAAAATCTCTGGCTGAACCAAACTGGCATTCGAGGTGACTTCCACTAAACCAGGCACCGTTCTCATCTGCTTTTCCAGGGCATTGGCAGCCTGGTTTAAGGCTTCGGGATTTTCACTCCTGAGGACAATAGATAGATCCTTGCTACTTCCACCTGCCCCTTGAGCCTGGAAGCTAATGCGCACTCCAGGAAGAAGCTGGAATTGTGGACGCATTTGCTGTTCAAACTCAGCCTGAGAAAGGTCACGTTCTTCTTTGGGCTTGAGCTTGACGCTAAGTGTTGCTGAATTTACCTCTTGGGTTGCCAATACATTGTCAACTGCTGGATTTTGACTTAACAGTCTAGTCGCCTGTTGCGCGACTCGGTTCGTGTCTTCTAGGGTGGAGCCGGGGGGCAGTTCAATTGAAACCGTTGAGATTCCGAGGTCGCCGTTATCAACAAACCCCTTGGGAATAAGGGGGACTAGCATCAGACTGCCGATGAAGAAAGCCAGTGCGATCGCTATAGTCGTCAGGCGATGCCTCAATGCAAAATTCAGTAACTGGCGATACGGTTGAAATCGCCGCCGAGAAATGTGTCCATTTTGGTGAGCCGTCCCCTTATTGCGCTTCGGCTTGAGTAAATAAGCCCCGATCATTGGGGTCATGGTACGCGCCACCAAGGTGGAGAATATGGTAGAAACAGCTACCGTCACCCCAAACGGTTGAAAAAATTGACCCGGAATGCCACCCATAAAGGCAACCGGCAGAAACACGGCAATAATTGTCGCCGCACTAGCTAGCACTGCCAGACCAACTTCCGCCGAAGAATCCATTGCTGCCTGGCGGGGCGTTTTGCCCATTCCCATGTGCCGCTCCATGTTCTCAACTTCCACAACGGTGTCATCCACCAAATTACCTACCGCCAGCGCCAACGCCAGCAAGGTCATGTTGTTGAGGGTGTAGCCTAGCAAATTCTGAACAGCAAAGGTGGGAAGAATCGACAGCGGCAGCGCTATCGCTGTAATCAAAGTGGCTCGCCAGTCCCGCAAAAAGACCAGAATCGTCACCACTGCCAGCGCGCCCGCTTGTACCAAGTCATCTATAGTACTGTTGTAGGATTCGCGGATGAAGTCAGCTCGCGTAAAGATCAGTTGCAACTTGACATCTGCAGGCAGTGTTTTTCGCAGTTGCTCTACTGCTTTTCGTACTCCCTCTTCTACTGTGACGAGGGTACTGCCGGTGCTACGCAACGCCTGGAAAGCCACCACCGGTTTGCCATTCAGCAGCGCCGCCTGCCGTGGCTCCTCAAAGCCATTGCGCACCTCTCCCAGACTGGATAGAGGCACATAACTGCCGTTGGGAAGGACAATTTGATAGTTTTCCAACACCTCGACGCTGGGGGCACTGCCCAGAGTCCGAATGCTCTGTTCGCTGCCGCCCACCTCGGCTCGTCCACCAGGTAAGTTAATATTGAAGTTGCGAATTTGATCGTTTACCTGCGTCGCCGTAATGCCTTGGGCTTGCAGGCGAGACGGATTCAGGTCTACCCGAATCTCGCGGTCAACGCCGCCAACGCGCCGGATTTCAGCAACTCCCGGCACAGACAAAAGAGCGCGGCTAATCGTCTCGTCAACGAGGTAGCTCAATTGTTCTACCGTTCGCCCCTGTGAAACCACAGCATACGTCATGATTGGACCACCGGCAAAGTCCAGCCGCTCGACGATCGGCTCGTTAATGTCTTGGGGCAGCTCTTGGCGGATCTGAGCTACAGCATTGCGGACATCATTGGTAGCGCGATCGCTATCTGTACCCAGGAGAAAGTTTACCGTCGTGGTCGAAACTCCGTCATCGACGGTCGAGATTATGTTGTCAATGTTTCCCAAACCAGCAACGGCATCTTCAATCGGCTCCGTCACCTGGCTTTCGAGTTCCACTGGTCCTGCCCCTGGCTGAGTCACCGTGATTGTAACCGCTGGTATATCGATATTCGGGTTAGTATCAATCCCCAGCTGAGTAAAGGAGAACCAGCCTACAACCGTCAAAATCAAGAACAAAACCAGCGTCGGAACCGGTCGGCGAATCGACCAGGCGGAGATGTTGAAAGACATAGCAACACCCTACTCCCTAGTTGCTACGACTTGGACGCGATCGCCATCTTTGAGATAGCCAGCACCAGCGACTACCACGCGATCGCCAGTTTTCAAACCCTTTTTAATTTCCACCCTTCCACCACTGACAACTTCCCCTACTTCTACAGGTTGGGCAATGACATTGTCCTCACCCGATAGCAGGAATACAATTGCACTGCCATCCGGTTGGGGCTGAACTGCCTTAGCGGGAACCGTTAGCCCTGGAACTGTTGCGCTTGTAATTGCGGCACGGGCAAACATTCCTGGTCGCAGCAAGGAAGTCGATGGCAGGTCAATTGTAACCTTCGCTTCACGGCTTTCGGCATTAACTAAAGGCGCAATTTCTTTCACTCTTCCCTGCAAGCGAACGCGAGGATCAGTATCGGAGGTAATTTGCGCCGGTGCCCCAATTTGCACCTGCGGTAGTTGAACTGCAGGAACCTGTGCCTCAAGTTCCAGCAATCCTCCACGGATAATCGAAAATAGTTGTTGCGTCCCAGCAGTAACATTTCCAATTTCAACATTTTTCTCAGCTACAATTCCCCCAGCGGGAGCGCGAACCAATGTTTGTTGTATTTGGGTTTGGAGTTGTTGCACGTTCGCTGTGCTACTGCGGACATCGGCTTGGGCACTGCTAATGTTAGCTTGGGCGACGCGAATGGCTTCTCTGGCGGTGACAACGGCTGTAGCGCGAGTAGCCAGTTCTTCACGACTAATCGCACCTGCATTGGCAAGTTGCTGATTGCGTCCGAGTATTCGTTCAGCTTCTGCTAGAGAGGCACGCGCTTGGGCCAAGGCTGCTTGTGTTTGTTGCACCTGGGCTTGGTTTGATTCCACCTCCGCCCGCGCTTGGTCAAGTTCCGTCTGTAGCACCGAATTATCCAGAACTGCCATCACTTGTCCCGTTTTGACAACATCGCCTTCTTCCACGGGGATTTGCGTGATTTGCAAGCCCGTTGTCTGGGGCAATACGGCAATGAGCTCACGGGCTGCTACTGTACCGGTGGTGTTGAGGGTGCGGGTGACACGGGTTGTCTCTACAGGTGCAACGGTGACGCTCATGCTCGGTGCTTGAGGCTGGTCTTGCTGTGTCTGGTTTGGGGATTTCGCCGCTGGCAGCAAGCTGGGTCCAGAAATTAAGCGCATTCCGCCAAGTGCGATCGCCATTCCCAAACCAGTGCCAATCAGTACGCCCCTCCAACCCGTCAGCCCACCGCCTAGTCGCTTTTTTATATACCCCCTCTGCTGCTTTTTGTCAATAACTGGCGCTTCTTCAAACGCCAATTCTTCTTCTTCCACTTCCGAAGAAGCCTTGTGAACCACAGCAATCCCTCCACGTTCAGCCATTACCCAAGTCAGCTGGTTTGCTAAGAAAGTTTAAAATTTATTACCATTTCTTAACTATGACTCATTTTGGCGGTGGTTGGCTCTGACTAGAGTAGGAATGAACACACTCTGTAGGTCATACTCAGGTTAGAGTTGAATGTTTACTCGTTAACTAGGGGCGAAACTAGATGAACTGGTGGCAACGACTGAAAAAGAATTCCCTAGCCCGGTTTGGGGCTGTGTTGCTATTAGTTTTCTATGTGGCAGTGATTGCAGCTGATTTTGTTGCCCCATTAGATCCTTATGAGTCTCAGGCAAATGGCTCATTGCTGCCACCTACTCAAATTTACTGGCGTAACTCAGCAGGGCAGTTTGTAGGACCGCATATTTATCCTACAACTCAGGGATCAACAGAGTTGGAAACGGGCGATCGCAAATTGATCGTAAACCGCCAAAAGCCCGCTTGGTTCCGCCTGTTTACTTCCGGCTCGACGTACCAACTGTTTCGGCTGAGTTTGCCACTGCCCCCCAATTTTGAAGACGTAGAAATATTCAGCGGCATTAAGAGCAATTTGCACTTGTTTGGCACAACTGGCGAGGCGAAATTTAATCTTTTGGGAACCGACGAGCAGGGTCGTGACCAATTTAGTAGGCTGTTGCATGGAGGTCGGATTAGTCTCAGCATCGGTCTAGTGGGAATTGCCATTACATTTCCCCTCGGTATGCTCATTGGTGGCATTTCTGGCTATTACGGGGGCTGGGTTGATGGCGTTGTGATGCGCTTGGTCGAAGTGCTGATGACAATTCCCAGCATTTATCTCCTAGTCGCCTTAGCGGCAGTGTTGCCGCCAGGACTCACCAGTACTGTGCGCTTTGTGCTGATTGTCTTGATTACCTCATTTATCGGCTGGGCTGGGCTGGCACGGGTAATTCGGGGACAGGTGCTGTCGATTAAAGAGCGAGAATTTGTCCAAGCGGCACAAGCAATGGGCGGCAAGCCGTTTTACATCATCCTCCGCCACGTTTTGCCGCAGACAGCCAGCTATGTGATTATCTCGGCAACTCTGGCAGTTCCGGGTTTCATCGTGGCGGAATCGGTGCTGAGTTTGATTGGGTTGGGAATTCAGCAGCCTGACCCCTCTTGGGGAAATATGCTATCGCTGGCAACAAATGCCTCGATTCTGGTGCTGCAACCGTGGCTAATTTGGCCTCCGGCGTTGGTGATTATCCTCACAGTGTTGGCTTTTAATCTGCTCGGCGATGGTCTACGCGATGCGCTTGATCCGCGTAGTCTGCGCCGTTGATGATAATTCTGCCCTAGGAAGCACTTGTCAGGTTACCGTTGTTAAGATATATTTGATAAAGAAAAAAGACATCGGATGGGTGTTATGCCGCAGTGGCCCAGAATCGGACATTGAAGAAGAGCGACGTCAGATGTCCGAACGGTGTCAATAAATGAAGGCGTGGACGGTGTGGAGTTTTTGTCGCTTCCTCCACTTCATTACTACCGAGGGGGGACTCAACTCCCCATCAGAGCGGTCTTAGGTAGTAATCGTCTAGGTCTTTAAAAAATGCAAAAAAGTTTTGGATGGTTACTAATCCAAGGCTTTGTTAATATTGCCCCAAACGCGACAAGCAGCTGATAGACCTTAGTTGTCTACCGGATGTTGCCCATAGAAAGGCAAAGCTTCTGACCAATCGGGACGCTTCCCATGTTGCCAATCTAGATAAGCAAGTTCCAATAAACTAGAAACTGACGTCCCTAACCCAGCTGGTGCTTGAATTAAGTGATAAGGAGTAGACCAGCTAGCTAAAGTTTGTTGCCATACTTCAGGTGTCATCACCGTATCTGGCAACAACTCGATTAGACCTGAACTTTCTGGGCTAACTTGATAGATGGCTGCAAACACTTGACCACGTTGAGCAGGCATCTGAACGGCATTAGCGAAGGTTTTTTTCATAGGCATCGTCTCCGACTCTGAGCCATCTGCCCCGTCCAGATACTGCGCCCAGGCTATAGATGCCAGAGTTGAGATGGCAAACAGGGGAATATCTAGCTGCTGCGCCAAGGTTCGGGCGGTAACTACACCAATGCGAGTTCCAGTGAAGCTGCCGGGACCTTTTGCCACGGCAATGAATCCCAGGTCTGCCCACGTTTGAGGTTGGATAAACTCAGCCAAGAGATGGTGCAGCTCGGTAGAGAGCGATCGCCCCAAGTCCCAGGTTCGACAGCGGGAGTCACCGGCAAAGTTGCTTAGGACTAGACCGAGTTCAGGACTGCTAGTGTGCAGTGCGAGACCATATACTGACATTTGGCCTAGTGCAAAACGTTATGTATACTAACACTAAATTTCCTTGGCAACAAGAAGCAGTGATTCGCCACAATCAGCGCTTACTACGTAGCTTTCAATATTGGACATGGAAAGTGATACTAGTATTCAACATCGCCTTAAGCGAGGCTACTCTTTCTGTCAGTGTATGGGAGCATGGGTTATTCAACTCTCTACCTTTGACAGGGTTTAAGTTGACGAAATAAATTTCAGAGCGTTCAATGCTCATCCACTCTGTAGCCCATCCATCTCGGTCAAGGCAAATTCCCGATTGCTCGCCACCATTTCAGAATGCCTAATGCTCTCTGCCTGCTACGTCGCAGACAGGCTGAAGTATAAGTGGTCAGTGAGTATGTGACGAAGTGTTGCTGCTGCCCTTTGCCTCCTACCCTCGGTGACAATGATGGAAGCGGCACAGCAAGTTTAGGGAAATGTATGGCATACAGCGACTTCACCCTACAAAAACTCAAGAAAGACTTTGGCTTACAGGTGGATGAGCAGCGCAATTTGTTTGCAGCGGTTGAGCTTGTAGCTGGTAGCGAACTACTGAATAACACCCTGCAAGAAACCGTGCAGTTGGCGATCGCCATCAACACCGAAAAAGCCCGCTCCGAGATGATTATCACCCCTGTGTTACTGGAGGTGCGGAGACAGGCAAACGGGCAAGTCAGCCTGTTTTCGGGCACAGAATTTAACGTCGATGACGAGAAGGGACTCGTTGGCTACTGTGATTACATTCTCAGTCGATCCAAAGAACAACTCACCATCAATGCCCCGGTCATTCTGATTACTGAAGCAAAGAACGAAAACATCAAAGCAGGCTTAGGACAATGTATTGCAGGCATGGTCGCTGCCCAACAGTTTAACCAGCGAGAAGGGCAAGCGATCGATGCTATCTATGGAGCCGTCACGACGGGCGAAATCTGGAAATTCCTCAAGTTAGTCAACACAACCATTTCCATTGACCTAACTGATTACTACATCTCACCCAACCTCAACAAAATCCTCGGCATTTTGATACACGGCTTAGGATTACCTGTCGCTGCCCTCTAGCTCTCTGCTCGTTCAAACCCCTGAGCCGTGAAGAAATTTATAACTAACTTGAGCAAGATGAATTAGGAGCAATACGTCATAAGCCATGAAGACTAAACAATACGATTTACTTGACCACAGCAGCGATCTGAATGAGCTACTAGCCGAAATTACAGAAGATACCGAAATTGTAATTACAAGAGGCAACGCACCAATCGCTCGTCTTCTGCCTACAGATGTAGATGTACTCATTCGCACACCATCAGGAGAGGCGATCGCGCTCCAGGTAAAAAGAGGTGATAACGCAAGCCCCGATACACTGATTCGCAGACCAAACCTTCATCCGGGGGCATTCGTGATCGGCGATGACTTTGATGAACCGTTGCCTGATAGTTTCTGGGTGGGCGAAGCGTGAAGCTCCTACTCGACACCCACGCCTTTATGTGGTGGGACAGTGATACCAGCCGCATCCCACCAAAAACGCTCTCTCGAATGCAGCAAGCTGACACTCAGCTTTTAGTCAGTCTTGTGAGTTTATTTTCATGATGGAGTTTCGCAGGCTGAGGCGAGCGTGCCGGTTCTGGTGGTTCGGTTCAAGAGCAGCAGAGATCCAAGTTTTGAACAATTCCAGGTAGAACTCACATACAAGAACGGTGCAAAGCGGAGCACAACTCGCCTACCCATGCAGTTGAGTGCCGTCGCCGCGTCAAGGAACAAATGAACAAACGCAAGCCAGATGACGAGTTTGCCCGAATAAATTTGTCCTATATCGAAGCGAATGGTCAACAGATCATGAAAACTTGACGACTTGCAGCAGAGCCTACTGGAGCTGGATGTTGTTCTTAATGTTCAATTGATCCCAAATCTTCACGATCACGAAATTCGGATTGATAACGGCTGGATTATCAAAACTGGGCGTGGTTTGGATTTTTATCAAAAACCGAGTAGCTGGTTTGAAGTCGGTGCAAGTGACTTAAGTCTGCGTAAGTGTCTGGAAACCAAAGTTGATATCTATCGCTCTAACCAGACTAGCTAGACTGATCCCAATGCCAAATTGCTAGATATTGGGTATCCACCACTTGCAGCCCTTGTTAAGTTGGTACTAGCTCACCTGGTCGCAACTGCGCCCACTTGCCAGTCTCCCGCTTAAAGCTGAGACAACCTACAACATCCCATTCCATCTCAATTACATCCTCACTTGTACGGATATTAACGTTGATGGAGGGTTCATTAGGTTCAAAATTTGGTGTTTCCGTCAGGTGAGCTTGTTGATGCTGGGTTTCAACCGCGTGGTAGGTTACACAGCGGTCTACGTAGTGACAATTGATGCAAACACACATTTTATCTCTCCATAATTAAATGAGGATGGAACCGACCATAAATGCTTTTCTGCTAATCTAGCGCAGGCAAGCCACTTATTGATTAGCTGTTTGATTGAAATAACAAAGTGGTTAATTTTTACGGCGATCGCTCCCTCTCTGTTATATCTCCCGAAAACTGGCCCTTCAACCTGGAATGGCTCCCACAACCCGCTTATCTGGTTGGCGGTGCCGTGCGAGATGCAATACTGGGACGCCGCTCTGAATATCTGGATCTAGATTTTGTTATGCCAGTTGGTGCAGTGCAGACAGCCCGTGCGATCGCTAAACGTTGCCAAGCTGGTTTTGTCTTGCTCGATGCAGAGCGGCAGATTGCCAGAGTGGTATTCAAACAAGCTACCGCTGACTTTGCCCAACAAGAAGGTCCCAGCCTGGAAACTGACCTTTCTCGGCGGGACTTTACTGTGAATGCGATCGCCTACAACCCCTACACGGGCGAACTGATCGATCCACTGGGAGGCTGTACCGATTTACAACAGGGGCTGCTGCGGATGGTACAAGCAGCAAACCTACAATCCGACCCCTTACGGCTATTACGAGCCTACCGGCAAGCCGCCCAACTTGGTTTTACTATCGACCCAGATACTCACTCGGTCATTCGCGCCTTTGCACCTCAACTGAGTCAAGTGGCGGCAGAGCGGGTGCGGGTAGAACTGGGCTATCTTCTCAGCAGTTCCGAGGGAACCCCCTGGATACGTGCTGCTTGGGAAGATGGTTTACTTTCAACCTGGTTTATCACGACGCCAGACATGGCGCAATTGCTAGCTGTTGACGAGGCAGGTGTTTCAATAGCACAAACCTGGCCGAGTCTGGGCATGGAATTCCAAGTAGTTCGTCACCCTCTCAGAAGTACTTGGTTGAGCATTGCAAAACTCACCTGTCTAGTCGCCCCAGATCCTGAGCAAGCTGAGGCAGAGTTGATTCATCTGACGTACAGTCGCGCTGAAATCAGAGCCGTGACTACAGCGCTCAAACTTTTACCTCAACTCAAGTCAGAGTCAAGATCACCAGCCCAGATGTCTCTGCCAGAGCAATATTTTTTCTTTCGCACAGCCGGAGCGGTCTTTCCAGCCTTAGCAGTGCTGGCAGTAGCAGCTGGGACTAAGGTGGAAGCGATCGCACCCCTAATTAACCGCTACCTCACCCCGGATGATCCAGTTGCCCATCCAACTCCCCTAGTTACCGGCAAAGAGTTAATGCAAGCCTTGCAGCTACCATCTAGCCCACTTGTCGGCAAACTCCTTACCGCGATCGCGCTGGCACACATTGAGGGCAAAATTTCCACACCGACAGAAGCCCTGCAATTGGCAGCACAACTGATTGACTCGCTGTGATTATTTACTAGCCAAAACTATAAATGTATTTCACCAGCAATAGATTCTTATGAAATCCGAGAACGGCGACAAGCAGATGAAGAATGTGTGGAGAATGCCTGCTCCTAGTAATGACGAGAAACTCCACGGCAAGCACCCAACTCAGAAGCCCGTCGGACTCGTTGCCCGCTGTTTACGAGCAAGCACGAATCCAGGTGACTTAGTTTTCGATCCGTTCTCAGGCTCATCTACAACCGGAGTTGCAGCTCTGGCATTGGAACGCCGCTTTATCGGGTGCGAAGCGGACGAGAAATATATTGAGCTTTCACGCAAGCGTCTCACGAATCCGCATGGTGTGGAGGCGCAAGTTGCACCAAATGCACCAAAGCAGCCATCCCAAATTCCGATAGCATAAGGCTAGTCATTTTTCCCAAATCATGACATTCGATTACGACCTTTTTGTAATTGGTGCTGGCTCTGGGGGGGCAGCTGCCGCCCAACGGGCAGCTGCCCACGGTGCCCGTGTCGCCGTTGCCGAACAGCAAGCCGTCGGTGGCACCTGTGTGAATCGCGGCTGTATCCCTAAAAAACTCATTGTCTACGCCGCTGACTTCGCCCTCCAAAATCAAGTGGCTCACAGCTACGGCTGGAGTGATTGTCAAAGACACCTTGACGAAGTCCAAGCAGGCTCCGTCGTTTCACGGCGGAGTACCTTGGACTGGTCGCACCTAATTGCCGCGATACACAAGTATGTCGAGAGTCTGAAACAGTCATATCTTCAGAAGTTCCAGAAAGCTGGAATTGAACTAATTCGGAGTCATGCCACTTTCGTCGATGCTCATACTCTTGAGGTTGATGGACGCAAAATCACAGCCGACAAAATCTTAATTGCTGTGGGTGGACAACCTATCAAACCTGACTTGCCAGGAATAGAACATGCCATCACCTCCGATGATATGTTTCACCTCCAGCAGCTACCCAAGCGGTTGGCGATTATTGGTGGCGGCTATATTGGCGTGGAATTTTCTAGCATGATGAACGCTCTGGGCGTCTCTGTCACCCTTATGGACACAGATGAGCTGATTTTATCGGGGTTTGATGAGGAGATTCGCTCTGCCGTTCAAAAGGGTCTGAGCCTCCGTGGAATTCGGATTCTTGGCAACACTACCACTAAAGAAATAGAACAGAACTCAGAGGGGCTGCAACTGACGTTGTCCGGTGACTGCGGAGAAACAATTACAGCAGACACCATCCTGGTTGCCACAGGTCGTGCCCCAAATACAAAAAGTCTCGGTTTGGACTCCGCTGGGGTTGAGGTCGGCGAAAAAGGCGCAATTACGGTGAATGAGTACAGCTGCACAACCCAGGACAATATTTTTGCTGTGGGCGACTGCACCGACCGAGTGCCGTTGACGCCGGTTGCTAGGGCGGAAGGTCGTGCCTTTGCCGATACAGCCTTTGCAGACAAACAGAAAAAGGTGGATTATGAATATTTCACCTCTGCTGTCTTTGCCCGCCCCGAAGCGGCTACAGTTGGCATGACAGAGGCCAAGGCGCGGGAAAAATTTGGCGATGTGCAATGCCACCGCGTTGAGTTTGAACCGCTGTTCCACAGTATAACGGAACAGGAGGAGAAAACGATGATGAAGTTGGTGGTAGATGGCGACTCTGACCGGGTGTTGGGCGCTCATATGGTGGGTGAGCATGCAGCAGAGATTATTCAAAGTCTGGCGGTTGCAATTAGGAAGGGAGTGACAAAGCAAGACCTCGATGCCACAATCGGCATACACCCAACAACTGGAGAGGAGTTCCTGACGCTAGGTTAAATTAAATGCCAGCAGATGCCAATTGCTCAAAGGAATTGACGAGAGAGATACCTCTAGTTTAGCTGTGCTAAATCATACCATTTCGCTTAACGATTTGTCACAATGGAAGAGGCGATTGGTGTGCTCTTTTTTAAGTGTTGCGAAAGGAACAGTACTAATTCATGACATATGATTATGACCTCTTCGTAATTGGTGCTGGTTCTGGGGGTCTTCCGGCTTCCAAACGGGTAGCTAGTTATGGGGCGAAGGTGGCGATCGCAGAACACGATCTAGTCGGCGGCACTTGTGCGATCCGAGGCTGCATTCCCAAAAAACTTATGGTCTACGGCTCTCGCTTCCCAGAGCTGTTTCACGATGCCGCTGGTTATGGCTGGAATGTTGGTAAAAGTGAATTAGATTGGGATCGCTTCATCACAGCTATAGACAAGGAAGTCCGGCGACTATCGCAACTGCATACAGGGTTTTTGGAAAAAGCTGGGGTGGAACTGATCCGAGGTCGTGCTGGGTTCTTAGATCCTCACACTTTGGAAATTGATGGACGTAAAATCACTGCAGACAAAATTTTGATTGCTGTTGGAGGGCGTCCCGTCAAACCAAATGTACCCGGCATGGAATATGCCATCACCTCCAATGAAATATTTCACCTGCCCGAGCAACCGAAGCACATCGCCGTTATTGGTGCTGGTTATATTGGTGTAGAATTTGCTAGTATCATGAAGGGTCTCGGCTGTCAAGTGACGCAGATCATCCGCAAAGACAGCATTTTGCAGGGGTTCGATGATGACATCCGCACTGGGATTCAGAATGGTATGACCCAGCATGGAATTCGGATGCTTACTAATACCGTGGTCGAAAAAGTTGAGCGTGTGCCTGAAGGATTGCAACTGACGTTATCAGGCGACCACGAACAAGTGACAGCGGATGTTTTACTGGCGGCGACTGGTCGGTTCCCGGAGGTAGAGGGACTGAATTTGGAGAATGCTGGAGTTGAGATTGTTCCCAGTTTGGTCGAAGGTCTTGGATACAGCACTATAAAAGCGATCGCAGTTAATGAGTACAGCCAAACCTCACAGCCCAACATTTTTGCTGTAGGGGATTGCACTGACAGGCTCAATTTAACTCCCGTGGCAGTTGGTGAAAGCAGAGCGTTTGCAGATACAGAATTTGGGAACAACCGCCGAGTGTTCAATCACGAGAATGTGCCATCAGCTGTGTTTTCCAACCCGGAAGCTGCCACTGTGGGGATGACGGAAGCCGATGCTCGGAAAAAACTGGGGGACGATGCGGTGAAAATCTATCGCGCTCGGTTTCGCCCATTGTTCCATAGTCTGACTGGGCAGGAAGAAAAGACGCTTGTGAAGTTGGTAGTAGATGGAAATACTGACAAGGTGTTGGGCGCTCACATGGTGGGGGAATATGCAGCTGAAATAATGCAAGGCGTTGCGATCGCTGTGAACATGGGAGCCACCAAGAAAGACTTTGATGCCACCGTCGGTATTCATCCTTCAGCGGCAGAAGAATTCGTCACCCTACGGTAACGGCGTTGCAGTTCATTTATCTCCACGGCTTTGCATCGAGTCCAAAATCTGTTAAAAGTGAGTATCTGCGCGATCGCTTTGCCACGATTCAAATTGACCTCAAAGTTCCTGACCTCAATCAGGGTGATTTTTATCACCTGACAATGACGCGCCAGTTGCGTCAAGTTGAAGCTGAATTTCCCCCAGATGCTTTACCAGTGACCTTAGTTGGCTCCAGTTTAGGCGGTCTAACAGCGGCAAGGCTAGGAGAACGACAGTTACAAGTCCAGCGGTTAATACTGCTGGCTCCAGCTTTTCAATTCCTGTCACATTGGTACCGAGCGCTGGGTGAGGAAAAGCTACAGCGATGGTCTTCGGAGCAGGATTTAATGGTTTACCACTATGGAGAGAAGCGATCGCTCCCCTTGAGTTATGAGTTTATCCTAGACGCTGCTCAGTACAGGGACGAACAATTGTTGCGACCCATTCCCACTCTGATCCTGCATGGTTGTCAGGATGAAGTCATTCCTATTCAAGCCAGCCGGGACTTTGCGCGGGAACGTCCTTGGGTTGAGCTGATTGAACTCGACAGCGATCACGCTTTGGGGAATGTTCTGCCTGAAATTTGGTCGGCAATTCGAGTTTTCTGCCAGCTGCCTTAAGAGCCTAAAATAAGAAGGGTTCTCGATTAAACCGAAGAGAATTCATGCTCCCATTCATCCGGTCAGACCTAGCTCAACTTATCGCCTATAAACCCCATCCCAATAGTGCCACTGGTAAGCCGGTCGAGTCCTTAATTCCAGTTGACCGATTGGATACGAATGAAAGTCCGTTTGATTTGCCCAGCGAGTTTAAACAGAAGCTCGGCTGGACATATCAGCAGATGATTGAAACCAACCGGTATCCAGATGGTGGGCATGAAGCACTTAAACAGGCGATCGTAGAGTACGTCAATGAATCAGCTGGTTTATCCACATCAGTTTTTACAAGCGCCAATATTTCTGTCGGCAATGGCTCGGATGAACTAATCCGCTCGCTATTAATAGCCAGCTGTCTGGGGGGAGAGGGGTCGATCCTAGTTGCGAATCCCACCTTTTCTATGTACACAATCCTTGCGACTACGCTGGGCATTCCAGTCGTGACGGTGGAGCGAAAGGAAACGAACTTTGAAATCGACGTGAGTGCTGCCCAGTCTGCTATTGAACCTCCTCACAATCCCCCAGTCCGGGTGGTTTGCGTTGTTCATCCTAATTCCCCCACCGGCAATGCTTTAACCTCAACAGAGCTAGAATGGCTACGCAGTCTGCCAGAGCAGATTTTAGTAGTAATTGATGAGGCATACTTTGAATTTAGCCAGACTTCTGTTGTCAGCGAATTATTACAACGAGTCAACTGGGTGGTACTGAGGACATTTTCTAAAGCGTTCCGATTGGCAGCTCTTCGAGTTGGGTATGCGATCGCCCATCCTGAGTTAATCGTCGCCCTAGAAAAAATCCGCTTACCCTACAACCTCCCTAGCTTTTCACAAGTCGCAGCCCTAGTTGCTCTGCAACAACGGCAGCTGTTGCTAGAGTCAATTCCCCACCTACTAACTGAACGAGCTAAGTTAACCCACGCCTTAGCTGAGCATCCAGCATTACAAGTATGGGAAAGCGCTGCCAACTTTATTTACCTCCGGCTCAAAGATACTGGCTGTAAAGAACAAGTAAACGACTCATTGAGCAGTCTAAGTCAGCAACTGAGAGCTAATGGTACCCTTGTTCGTCAGATAAGTAGTGGATTACGTATTACCGTGGGTAGCCCTGAGGAAAATTTGCGTACACTTAAGCGATTAAAAGCCGCTCTCGCTCCCTTTTCTTCGTACTAACCTGACCGTTTGCGGCAGGACGCCTACTAATAGAGCAAAAGCTTCATCCGGCAGCTGAGCGACCGTTTCGGAGTCAAAGTACTGTTCAAATTGCTCGATAATCTTCTGGACTCGCTGCTGAGGCTCCGGTTTCTCCGTAATTTGTCTTATTAACCGAATCCACTGCCGCCGGATCAAGTAAGCTTTTTGTCGCTCTTCATGAGATTCAGGAGATAGTAAAGAAAGATGCCCAACTGGCAGCGCCAGCTCACAATCTCGGTCATACAAGTTGCCTACTGCTGCCCCTGGTCCTGCAAACTCAGCATGGTAACGTTTGTAAAGGAGCAAGCCATTCCGGCGACGATTATTTACCATTAGCACTTGCCCACTGTGCAGCAGTTTAAGAATGGACGAGGCATTTGGATCTTCACTTCCATTTGTCATGTCACTAGAGCCACAGGAACTGGTGACACAGATACCGCTAACGGCAGAATCAGCTAATTCTAGAGCAGTCCGGTAGCGCTGCTGGTTTTCGCTATCAATCTGTCTCTTACTCACCGTAGGATTGCTGTGGGTCTGTACACGCACGAACAGCCGGGAGGAAAATCAAAGGGTTTGGCCTTGCCTTACATCAAAAATATGATTGTCAAGTTAACAAAAACAGGATAAAAAGTCGTTACTGGCTAAGAGTGTTATGATATTTTATTGTATTTAGCCTCGCTCCCACAGCATAAAATTGATAGAATTTTGAAGTCTTAATAAATATTATTTGAATAAACTTAAAGTTTCTGTAAAGTATGATTATAAAGATACAAAGCCGCTCAATTTGTTTGAAGCTTTATTTTTAACTATGCCTTCGCGTAAGTCCCCCGGTAAGGTGAGTACACCTATACCGGTGGGATAAAGCTTTGTGATGACGATTCCATCGCCGATAATGTTGTGCCAAAGGCACTACGGATAGAGGGGATGGATGAGGAGTCACCAAACAATATCCGCTTTAAACAGACAATTGTTTGATTTAAACATGCTATTATGATAGCATGGTGAACCTCACTTACGAGTACCGAATTCATCCCAGCGCCGACCAGAGAGAGACAATGCAAGACTTGTTGGAACAACTGCGCCGCGTCTATAACTATGGACTGCGCGAGCGTAAGGACTGGATACGTCCTTTGAAAGTGTGAAGTACACGCATGTAGCATCAACAGGGAGTACATCATCCCAGTTGATACGCCTAAACCAACATACATTAATCAGCAGAACAAGCTGACTAAGTACCGCCAGATATCCCCAGAATTGCAAACTGTCCATTCTCAGGTGCTTCAAGGATCGTTGAGGCAACTGGACAATGCTTTCAACAATATGTGGGAGAAGGGCAATGGTATTCCCAGGTTCAAAAAACCTGGGAGAATGAAGTCTTTTGTGTTCCCGCAGCTGGGGAAAAATCCTGTTGGAGTAAATGCAATCAAGCTTCCTATCCTTGGATGGGTAGATGCTGTGTTGCATCGTCCTATCCCTGATGGCTTTACCATCAAGCAAGCACGGATAGTAAAGAGGGCGGAAGTCGCTGGTATGTCATGCTCTCGCTGGAATGTAATGTTAGCGTCCCCGACGCGATGCCTCACGGTCATCCTTTGGGTATCGATCTCGGACTGAACACTTTTGCTGCTACATCTGATGGGGAGTTGATAGCTAGACCTAAATTCTTTGTTTCTCTGCAACGCGAGTTGGAATTGCTAAGGCAAAAAGCGGTGTAGCGCGCGCCAGTTGAGGGTGAACAAGTTCATCCCTCAAACTGGCGTCAGATCACCCGCTTTATTGCCGCGCAACGTAGATTGAAGCACAAGAAAAAAGGGTCTAAAAATTGGCTGAAACTTCAACAGAAGATTGGTAGGCTGCACCAACAAATTAGTAACACCAGAAAGGATTATCACTTCAAAACTGCTAACCGATTGTGCGACAACTCTGGGATGGTATTTACCGAAGATTTGAACTTGAAAGCAATGAGTAAAGGGATGCTGTGTAAGCATACTCTTGATGCAGGCAATGGTTGCGTTCCTCGGTATCTTGTCTGTGCTGGAAGCGAGGAGTCTACTTCGCAAAAGTAGATCCCAACGGCACGAGTCAAACTTGCCCCAGATGTGATGCTCATGTCCGCAAAGATTTGAGTGTCAGAGTGCATAATTGTCCAGAGTGTAGATACACAACTCTTCGGGACGTAGCAGCAGCACAAGTGATAGTTCAACGTGGTGTTTCTGCGGCAGGACAAGGCGCGCGAGAAAATGCCTGTGGACGGGGGCGGCTCGGGCGTCCGGACGAAGCAGGAAAATTCCGGCAGCGATGTTGGCAAGCCCCCGTTGTAACGGTACTCCGTTCAACGGTGGGAGGATGTCACTGAATTCAGGAGCTTGTCAGAGAACAGAGCACTCGTTGCCAGGGGAGGTGGGGAGCAGGGGAGATAACTATAAGTACAAATAAAGGAATTGGCTTGCCTATGATTCTCCCCCCGCTCCCCCCGCTCCCCCCGCTCCCCCCGCTCTCTTAGATCATGGGGTCGAGGCAGCGCTCAGATGCTTGTGTAAAAAAAGCTGACGGGGTCGTCCGAGTAGCCAAGTACTCCAGCTGGAATCGACCTGGTACAACCGGTATCCCAGTTTGAAATAGAGCTGCCGTGCTTGATAGTTGTTTTCCAGGACGTGGAGGTATAGGTCTTGAAACCCCCAGTCGAGGGCAACTCGCTCACAGCTCAAAAGTAAATGTCCGGCAACTCCTTGACGGCGATGGGTTGGACGGACGGCCAAATTTGACACGTAGGGATATCGGTAGTGTGCGCTCTTGGCTGAGGCGTTGCCATTCCTAGCCCAAGGCTCAGTTGAACGCACCGCCATTTCTACAGTTCCAGCTAATTCATCACCAGCACCTTTGGGGCAGCCCTCTGTGGCTGCCCTGACAACACGATCGTAAGCAACCAGACAGATGTGATGCGGCGAAGTCGAGCGGAGTCGATTCCGTAGATCTTCGTAGATTCCCAAGCGCAGCAATGGGTAAGCCCAGCCCAGGCTTCCATCCTGAGAGTGAAAGCTATCAGCAAGAATTTCGGCAAGACCAGTCAAATCTTCAGGTTGGGCAGCACGAATTTGAAAGTGGGAAGAATGCTGGGATTGACCAGTTGCTGTTTGCCAGTCGGTTGAAGAAGAAAACAAGGGTGTCAAAACTAATGTAGGATGCCCGCCGTCAATAATCCTAAACGATTGATGCAGCTACCGTCATAGAAGAGAGCAGGGTGCTCCGAGTAAAGTGGAGAAAATGGGGTAGAGGGGGATATGAGCCAGAGCTGTTAAGTGTAATTATCTAGATGGTGATGTGGAGCGATAACTTTATTCAATTTACAACCAAATTCTAGGAAAATTGGTCACTATGATGACTAACCCCGCCGACTCGGCCTTCGCGCTCCTCCGACTGGCTCCGGATCTCCCCAAGATTTCCCTCTCCCACTCTTTCCCTTTGATCGTAATGCATGAAAATACACGCCGACAGTAAGCCAAAAATATTGGTCGTCGATGACGAACCGAATAACCTTGACCTGCTTTACCGAACCTTTGCTCCAGATTATAAGGTACTGAAGGCAGTTTCAGGACCAGCTGCACTAGAGCTGCTGGCAAGTGAGGGTGATGTAGCAGTGCTCATCTCCGAACAGCACCTGCCGTTGATGAGTGGGACGGAATTCAAAAGTCTTACAGCGGCTCTGTATCCCGATCTGATCCGGATCATTTTAACCAACAACACCGATGTAGAAGATATTGTAGAAGCGAGCAACGCTGGTAACGTCTTTAAGTATGTGACCAAACCCTGCAAGCCGGAAGAACTAAAAGCCCTAGTGCGCCAAGCCCTGGATACCCATAACTTCCTAAAAGCCCGCACACAGGAACTGTGTCGGACGCTCCGCCAGCAATCGCTGCTCAATACCATTACCAATACGATTCGTAGCGCCCTTGATTACCGACAAATTCTACAGACGATTGTGGATACCGTGGGTCATACGCTAGAGACTAGCTGCTGTATCCTGCGGCCCTTCCAGGATAACCAGATAGTCGATGAACCGTTCGTTTATCAGCAGGTGAGAAGTGAGCCACCCCCTTATCCAACACATGTTTTAATTCAGACGGTGTGGGAAACACACGAAGTGCAGGTTATCCACAATGTAGCAACGGATAAGCGCATCCAGGGCGGCACTCCCGAACAAAAGAAACTCATCGCAGCTTACCAGGCAGCTAACATCTTCTCCAGTTTGGTAGTGCCACTAATTTGCCAACAGGAACTTATGGCAGTGCTGGCGCTGCACCAATGTGGACAAGAGCGCCAATGGCTGGATGACGAGGTGCAACTCGTGGCTATGGTGGCGGCTCAGGCAGGTCTTGCCCTTTCTCAGGCACGCGCTTACGAGCGCATTTCGGCTCTGGCTAAGCGGGAAGCGTTGATTAATACGATCACCCAAGCCATTCGCTCTAGCCTCGATCCCCAAGATATCTTTGCTGCCATTACCCAACAGTTGGGGCAAGCCTTACACTTGGACGGCTGTGCACTTTCTCTGTGGACAGAGTCAGATGAGTTTGTCCAGTGCGTGGGCTTGTATGACAGGACTGAGGAGTCCGGAGTCCAAAGTCTGCCCCAATCGCGCTCTCCCATTGCTGGAAATCCTGTGCTCCAGCAGTTGCTTTTGACGCAACAACCGGTGGTGATTTATGACCTGAGCCAGCAACCGGAAATGAAGGGGTTGGATTTGCCACTGAGGTTACCAGCGCGAGCGCTGTTGGTCGTGCCGTTAATTACAGATGGTAAGAGCATCGGCAGCATTACCCTGCGCCAGACGCACAAGCCCCGTCGATGGCAGGCGGCGGAGGTTGAATTAGCTCAAGCCGTGGCAGCCCAAGCCGCGATCGCTGTGCAGCAGTCCCGGCTTTACCAAAAAACCCGCTCTTTAGCCGAGAGTTTGCTGGAATCAAACCGACAGAAAACACAGTTTTTCCAGAATATTTCCCATGAGTTCCGCACTCCACTGACCTTGATGCTGGGACCGCTAGAGTCTGCTGTGGCTCAAACACAAGATTTACCACTAGAGCAAGCGGAGATCGCCCTGCGCAATTCCCGCCGACTGCTGCGATTGGTAAATCAACTCTTGGATCTGCAACGACTTGATGCAGGTCGGATGCAACCGAGTTTTCGTCCCCGTGATTTGGTAGAATTTGTCGGCCAGATTATAAAATCTTTTCGCCCCTACTGTGAAAAAAAGGGACTGCAGCTACTCACCGATTTGAGCTATTGTCCGCCCCTATACCTGGATGCGGAGAAATTTGATAAGGTAATCTACAACCTCCTATCTAATGCGATGAAGTTTACCTCTGCTGGTGGAAACATTACAGTCAGAGTGAAACCGGCAGGAGATCATTGTTTGTTACAGGTAAAAGACACCGGAATTGGTATTCGCACCGAGCAGATTCCCCACTTATTTCAGCGGTTCCACCAAGCAGAGGGAGAAGCTTTCCGCTCATACGAAGGTAGTGGTTTAGGTCTGGCATTGGTGAAAGAACTAGTTGAACTTCACTTGGGGCAAGTTTCAGTGGAGTCGGTTTACGGCGAAGGAAGCACGTTTACAGTTTGGTTGCAAACTGGGATAGCTCACCTCCCTCTCGACCAAGTGCTGGAAGTGCCGACAGAAGTAGACCTAATGAGCGCTGCCGTAGAATTGGCAGACCTTGAGCTGGTAGAAGAAACGAGTGTTGAAGAAGGGGCGAGTCACACTGAAGACGCTTCTGCGCATGTTGAAGCCCAAAGTACGGAATCGTTAGTTGCTAGTTCCCCTTGCTTTCTTCCCTCCCCCCTCCCCCAGTCCCTAGCTTCTAACCCCTTGATTTTGGTGGTGGACGACAATTCTGATCTGCGGACTTATGTGTCCAGCATTCTGCGCTCCAGTGGCTATCAAGTCCAGACGGCGTGCAATGGGGTAGAGGGGTTCCGTGTAGCGCAAAACCGGAAGCCTGACTTAATTGTGACAGACTTGATGATGCCTCAACTGTCGGGTATGGACATGATTTGCCTGCTCCGCAAGGATGAGTTGTTGAAAGGAACACCGATCATTCTACTTACGGCGAAAACTGACGAGGAAACCCGGATTTACGGGACAGAAACCGGAGCGGATGCGTATCTTGCCAAGCCGTTTAATGACCGGGAATTAAAAGCGGAGGTGCGGAATCTACTGGCTTTAAAAGCAAATGAACGACGGGTTGCGGAGCTGAATACTTACCTAACAGAGTCAGTGCTAAAGCGCTTTTTGCCGACTGCATTGGTAAACAAGGCAGCAAAGGGCGAACTGTTGCTGGATCTGCATCCGGAAACGCGCTTAATTACGATTTTGTTTATTGACATTGTTGGCTATACCCAGCTGGCTCAGACGTTGCGATCGCAGCGGGTGGCAGAGTTATTGAACGAATACTTAAAAAAGATGACTCGAGCCGTGTTTGATAACGGTGGTACAGTGGATAAGTTTATGGGAGATGGCGTTTTAGCCATTTTTGGCGCGCCGGAGGAATTAAAGGCGGATGAGCAAGTACGACGAGCGATCGCAACGGCAAGGGCTATGCACCACTCACTCTCGTTGCTCAACCAGCGCTGGCTTGCTCAGGGTTTAGTGGGAACGAACCCAAGCGCCCCTGTCCAGTCCCGATGTGGCATTCACCAAGGTCCGGCAGTAGTGGGAATGTTTGGCAGCGTCGAACGCAGCGACTATACAGCGATTGGCCCTAGTGTCAACATTGCCGCACGGCTACAACAAGCTGCCGCACCCGGTTGCATTCTCGTTTCTGCAGTTGTGGCAGATTATCTCAAAGAAGATGAAATTATTAAACGCAGTCCTCTTGAACTCAAGGGCGTAGATGAAACAGTTCTGACTTTTTCAGTTAAACCAGAGGTAGATTAATATTCCACCACAGGGCTCTCAAGTGGAAATTGTGTTATTATAGTTTTCGTAAGTCACGAGCAGTAATTAATATCTTCAATTTGCGGGCGTAGTTTAGTGGTAAAACTTTAGCCTTCCAAGCTAATAATGCGAGTTCGATTCTCGCTGCCCGCTTTATTTCTGTACAGTGACAGATTCTTTGTCAGTAGTGACGGATTGTTGTCACTCTGTCAAATTAAGCGCCGTTACACCCATGTTCGGAAGAGTGGCAAGGGACGGAAGATTTATTGTTCTCTGGCTGACCTGTTGGCGCTTACCGTGATGGACTTCACGTAATGTAGTCTAGCTTCATTCCGCGACTCCCCTCAACCAATTGATCGTTCCATTCTCCAGCAAGATAAAAATGCCTAAGCTGATTAAGACGAAGGGAACCAGCCTACCGCTGTAGCGGCTCAGGAGGCGCGCAATAGCAGGATAGAGTGTCAGCCGATATCCAATGAAGCACCAGACCCCGACGAGCGTCAAGAACACCCCTACAAGCACAACCAACTCTCGCCAATTGCTGCTAGCAAACAACGGAACATAGATGCCGATGTTGTCTCCTCCGTTGGCAACAGTCACCGCAGCCACACTGTAAGTTTGGGGAGCCAACAAAAGACGCATAGATTTGTTAGAATCAACATCCTCTGGTCTTGGTATCGCCTGAACCTCATCCTCGGACTTGTGCCACTTTACCAGGTGAGTGATGCCAATCAGGATAGGCAGCAGCCCCAGAAACCCAATCCATGCTTTTGGAACAAAGACTCCCCCAAAGAACCCAGGTAGGCTAGCAACGATGAGTGCACTAAAGCCTAGGTATTGCCCTATCACAACCTGGTAGGGTCGAAATGTACTGTCCACCTGAGCGAAAAACAGGGTCAAAATTAAGATGTCGTCAATGTTTGTAGCCACAAAAGCGCTAATACCTGTAGCAAGGCTCGTAAGTAGTTCATTCATGCAAGGGTAATTGCTTGTGCTCGACGATGTTCCTGAGGATACTTACTCACTTATGCGTGTAAGTCAAATGACTACACTATTATTAACCCGAAAAGAAGTAGAACAACTCTTAAGCCCAGCAGCACTTTTACCAGAGTTACGCACCGCCTTCGAGTCCTATTCCCTTGAACGCAGTATCGCTGCTCAACGGGCACGCTCACCTCTACCGGGACAGAAAAATAGTAGCGCGATGATTCTTTTCCCTGGTTTGCTCAAGCAGGTGCCTGCTTACCGTCTCTTTTGGGTATAAGGCCCACAACGTAGGGGCGGCTTTTATTTTATTGACTTTTCTTTTCAAGGCATGGGAATATACTAAAGGTCATGCGGTAATTCGCTTGTAGTGTGCCAGTACTGGTACTGACCGGGCAACCTGCACAAGCTAGTGCGACAGACGTTGTAATCAGGAAATAGTTTTCGTTTTGTTCGTTTCATAGTCGGCGGGGGGATGACTCGTGGACTTTAAACTAAAATGCCTGCGGAGACGGTCTAACGGGGATAAAGTCAAGGGACAATATCTAGTCAAGAGTCGGCGATTGCCGGAAAATCTTGAGGTGACTCTTGGAATCCTTGCCCTTTAGGGCGAGGAGAATGTCAAACAGTTACAGTTCATGCTAAATTCCCAGGCTTTGAGCCAGCAATCCAGGGTGAAGTCATCGGTAAGACGCGCTCAGGGCGCATTAACCCAGAGCAGATTACCGTATACGGTGGGGTGGGCTTGGCATGAGCAAGACCTAGCCGCCACCTGGCAGGTATACAAGGCGGCGCAGAAAACTGACATCGTACGCACGTTGGACTTTCTGAGTTAATTCTCCTCTAAGATTCGCGGTGAGAAAGCGCGCACAAGGCGCGGGTCTCCCACAGTCAACGGCGACTGGTGAGACAGCCCCTACGGTGACCCTCCGTAGGAGACTGCGATTGCCCGTTGGGTAGCGGCTGCTATCCTGCCTATACTACTTGAGGAATAGTTAGAATAGTATATGAAACTACTTTTTCATTGAACAATGAAGAAACACTTTTAGCGGTGGCGATTGAACGCGCGAAAATCTGTGGTGCTAATTAGTCATGGATTGGGAGAGAAGCAAGATGATTCAAAGCATGGGTACAACTAACTTTACAAATACTGATCTAGACCGATTGGCTCAAGAACTGAATAGAGACGGGATTTGTGTTATTCGCGGTCTCTTCGACAGGGGGCTGATTGAGGAGTGGGCACAAGCTTTTGATTCGTTATTTCGAGAGCGCCAAGAGCGACCGGGCGGACTTGCCCCTCGCGAACTTGCCCGCTACTATCTCACTTTGCCCTGGGTCGCCCCGTTCGCCAATCCGGATGTCTTCGCCAATCCGGTAATCCTGGGTGTGCTTGAGCGCGTGTTTGCCCAGGAATATGTGATGGTTCAGTTGGG
>QQTW01000326.1_pt1 | contig 29319 bp, 21 predicted proteins | sample 1904831 | NCBI WGS metagenome assembly QQTW01 (sample SAMN09435610, study PRJNA476489) | Subsurface metagenome, whole genome shotgun sequencing project.
GTCTTCAGAACATCTCTTCCTCCTTTTAACGCCAACATGACTTCGAGGAGGATTTTTTCACAAGTGCTCGTTACGCGTTTTTCTACACAGATGGCGTTTGCTATTTCTTCTACGCATCAAGCTGTACACAGTTCCACACCATTGCTCAAGAATCGACTACCGCGGCCACTACAGCCAAGTGACTCTGCTTGCGAGGTGTACTTGGATATGCAGGCCTCGATCTTCAAGCTAGAGCTGGTTCAAAGGCGGGGATTATGCTGTGATCCCGCCACAAGGGGGCTAATGGGGAGGAGTCTGCTTCTATTAGGACCGACATACTACCCTTAAGACGGTTCACCGGCACAAGTTATGCGTTGGGTCACTTCTTCTATGACATCGTGAGACATCTCTGTCTCGTTGGAACCTAGATACTTCGCCATATGTTGTATCGACAAGGTCTTGGAGCAATATCCGTGGGCTTGACTTGCCAGTGTTGGATGAATGTGTATGTGGTATCATTCTCCACAACTCGACAACAACACTTATTTGCTCGAACCACATAGTCAGTTCAAAGCCATCCACCTGCTATCAGGAATTTCAGCCATCACTCCCAGATTGAACCCCTGGAACATCCCGGAAATCGTTCCCATGGTTATGAGTTCCATGTTCAAGTATGGACGGGTAGAAGGCGCAAGGATTATAAGTTGGGATGACAATAACACATTTACCTCGTGGACTTTGGGCGCCGTTATTAGCTAGAAATTTTATACATGAAGCTGTTTATTATCGCCATGATCTGACTGCGCAAACCCCATGCCGCAATCTGCAGGATGACGGGATGACGTCTGCGGCAGGCGAGAATGAGATCTCCGTAGATTCACCGCCTCAAATACGACGCTCCGTACCTAGGTATCGACGGAGGCCTTTCATTCATCTACTATTGCCTCCATCTCGCTCATCGCTCATCCTTTCCACCGAATCATTCTCTATATCAGCCTGCCTCTACAAATCATCATTACCATCTGAGTTACGGGGACTGGAAGAAACATCGACAGTCTCTACCATGGCTTCCTCTCGCAATGGGACCAAGGAGGAGGGGTCCGCGGTCCCGCCACAGGCCAAGGGCTCATGGTCATCCTTCCTCAAGGTAAAGCACTCTTCCAGCCTGGGGTAATGGCGATGCGATACTTATTCGAGCGCGAAACAGTCCATTGCCTCCTTCAGCGGCGACCTCTCCACCATGACCGCCCCTCCTTTCATTCTCTCCACCAAATCTCTGGTCGAATACTCCTCATACTGGGCAGAGCACCCATCTATATTCGTTGCGCCTACCGGCGAGTCCGACCCGGCACGACGGGCGCTGCTAGTCCTGAAATGGTTCTTGAGCACCCTGAAGCAGCAGTATAGCAGCAGAAGCGACACGCTAGGCAGCGAGAAGAAGCCGCTGAACCCGTTTCTGGGAGAGCTGTTCATCGGGAAATGGGAAGACGAGGCAGGCACAACGCAGCTCGTGAGCGAGCAAGTCAGGTATGGAGTCGATAGGTTGACGAGTCGGGAATTTCGCTAAGAGGTGTCTTGTTAGCCATCACCCACCCGTGACGGCTTACTGCATCTGGAACAGCAAGCATGGGATCCAGCTGCAGGGTTACAATGGGCAAAAGGCTTCGTTCTCAGGAACAACCATCAACGTCAGACAGATCGGTCACGCCGTCCTTCACATCGACAAGTATAACGAGGATTACCTCATCACGCTGCCCTCTCTCCATATCGAAGGTTTGATCTCCGGCTCGCCATACGTCGAGCTCAACAGACACAGCTACATCCAGAGCTCCACGGGCTTCACCGCAAAGGTCGATTACAGCGGAAAGGGATGGATCAGCGGCAAAAAGAACACCTTCAAGGCCACGCTGTACCCTCAAGGCAAGGAGAAGGAGCCTCTCTACACCATTGACGGACAGTGGAATGACTTCTTCACCATCCGCGACGGCAGAACCAAGAAGGAGGTGGAGACGTACTCTCCGAAAACATCAAAGACGACGCCCCTCACGGTGGCCGCTCTCGACCAACAGGACGCGATGGAGTCGCGACGAGCATGGCAGAAGGTTGCCAGCGCGATCGAGAAGGGCGATATGGATAAAGCGTCGACCGAGAAATCAATCATCGAGAACTCGCAACGGAGCCTGCGCAAGAAGGAGAAGGAGGAGGGTCGCGAGTGGGAGCGGAGGTTCTTCACCCGCATCGACCGGTATCCGGCCTTTGACCACCTGTTCAAACCCATCGGCGAGGCCATCGAGGCCGACAAGACCGGCGGCATATGGACGTTCGACGCGAGCAAGGCCAATAATTCGAAGCCGCCCTTCAACCCCGGAACGACTCTAAAGACGCAATCCTAACTTGAGCATGCAGCGAACGCATTGCTGTAGAGTTGGATAGAGCATTGTCGCACAGGAAATGGGAGGTTTCATGTCAGTGACGACTGTTGAGGGTTCCTTGCGCTTTCACCGGCATTCATTGTACACCTAATCAATCCGCACAAATCCTGATTATCCTTGGTTTCCGTTCTGCTTCGGCTTTACAACTGTACAATCGAACTTGGCATAGAAGGAAGTTGATGCCATACATCACGCATTAGGGTTTCCATAATGGAACGTACACGGGACAGTCAATGTGAGGACTCGAAATCAAGGGCGTGAACCACGGCTCAGGCTGCGGCAGCGTGCGAGCAAGACATCATGCAAGAGGTGACGATGCTAAAAATAGCATCTTCATCAACGGCTCAACCCCCTTTTGAGCTTAGTCTGCAGCAACAGGGCTGATGTACTGTAAGCCAGCAGCTACACGGAACTACTCTTGACTCCACGTAGGATACCTGCTGATCCCAGTATCTATCCAGTAGCAAGTACTTCTCAAGAGCATCCCGCATCGCCAACGCCGAACAGACGGCGACCCACGCTCTTGGCACTTCTTCTTTTGTCAGCCCGGACCAACATCACCGCCGCCGTCTTTATCACCATGAAACGGCGCTCGCTCTTGTAACGTTAATCTATCCAGAAGAAGCATCATCCCTCGCATTGTCAACTCGCTTCTAGCTAATATCTAATAATACCACGCCTTCGTTTTCTGGCTTCACGTCTATTCCGCGTCGTCCTTCGCTTCTGGCCCGCGAGGCTGCTTATACCCTGTAATCATACCAGCCGTGTCTGTATCGTCTTCTTGCGAACCTCTCTCCTATTCTTCACAACAAATCCGGATCCAGGCTCTGCTCATCGGACCTTGGAACAAACAATCGCGCTATGATGCGCCGTGGCGTGCGATGATCCGATCGATATAGTCACCTACTCGGCGCGCGACCCTGACGCAACCGCTCCCCAACGTCCCGAGGTCGACAATGCAGCAAATCCCGCCCTCGATGAGGGTGGCTTCACCGTCCGACACAAGCAGCACGCCTCGCGAATACGTGCCTACTCCGCCGACGCCTGTCTCGATCAACCCGGCCAGCTATTCCCGCTCCAATTCGATCCCTACCCCCATCTCCGAAGCCAGCGTCGACTATTTTGAACACGAGACCTACAGAAGACGCAACTACTCCACACCCGTGTCACCTCCGGTCCACTCGTTCGAGCCGACGTACATCCCCCCGCGAGCGCCCGCCCCGCCATCCTTTCCTACCTCGACCGCCTACGACCCGGCCGCAGATGTATCCCCGCTGCGAACGCCTTCGACCTCAGACCGACCTTCTCGCACGCGAAGTCTGCTCAACAGGATCGGCACGCTACGCTCGAGTAGAAACACCCGCGGACGCAAGTATGGCGCGCTGGGGGACGACGAAGAGGCCATTTGGCACGGCGGCCTTGACCACGCATACCTCAAAGGCGTGGAAGAGGATGACGACGAGGACGGAGAAGGCATCGGATTCGACGTGAGCGGCTTCGATGGCCCCATCGCACTGCAGAGCATGCCGGCAAAACGGGCGCCGTCGAATGCCAAGGGGGGCAACTATGTCGAGGCCGGGCTGGTTGCGGAGTATGAGAGGCTGGAGGCGCGAAAGGGTAACGAGTCGATAGGATTCGGCATGGAGACCGTTGTCGAGGCGCCGTTTCTCGGCACTTCGCGCCACATGGAGTCTTCTGATGTGGTACAGAAGGTGGCGGAGGAACGCGGCGAGATTCTTATGCTCAAAGGTCGGTGTTTGCCCCGGAGTGGTTTATCTTCCATTGCCTGAAATGAGGACGTAGTGCGCTAACTCTGTGCAGAGCGACCCACGATCGACATTGGACATCTCGGCGGTGAAGGGGTTGGCTCGCAGACCGATGTGAGCAACGTTGACGCCTATGCCACGAACGGGTCGAAGCAGAGCTATTATTTTCCGCCAGGTACGGGTCGTTCTGTCCCGGTGGACTCGCCAAACGCTAATATACGGCAGATCCGAAGATGCCCAACTGGCGGCCATTCTCGATGCACTGGGCGTACATCCTGTTTCTGACACTGCTGGCATTCTTCTTGGCTGGACTCCAGGAGTACCTGTGTCAGACGTCCTTGCGACTCGCAAAGGTGAACAAAGGCCTGCTGGAGTTCACGGTACCCGACGACGTGAGCATAGCCGCATACTTTACATGGAAGTATGCGCCAATCATAGGTCTCCTGAGCTACGGTATTCTATGGCAGGTCACCGACTTTGAAGTCAAGCGGTTGGAGCCGTTTTACCAGCTTTCAAAGAAGACCGGAGCAAGCGCCGCGGAGTCGCTGAACATGGATTACCTGACGTTCATGTCGTACCTGACGCCGCTCAAAGCCATCATGCACAGGCAAATGGCGGTCGTCTACTCGGCCACCGCAACACTGCTCGCTGGGGGTCTCGTTCCCATTCTCCAGTCCGCGTCCGTGACCATCTACCCCGAGGAAGACAAGCGCAAGGATGGCGAGCCAAAGTTCGTTCGCATCGACGTCGGATGGTCCCGCGCCATGACGACGGCCTTGTGCATCGTCGGCCTCTGCGGCGTGCTGCTCCTCTTCCAACTCCGGCGCAAGAGCGGTCTGCTCAGCGACCCGAAAGGCATCGCCGGCATCGCGGCCATGGCTACCCGCAGCCACATTCTGAACGACTTTCGAGGTCTCGACACGGAGCCCCACCACGTCATTCACAAACAACTGAAGAATCGACGTTACATCCTGCACAAGAGCTCCCTGTGGCAGGGTGCGTACATCCGCCAGGCGCCGGATGACAAGAGAGACGAGCGCCACGCAGTCGAGAACCCCCACCCGATCATGCTGAACCTGAAAGCCGGCATCCCCTACATCGCCGCCATGCTCATCTTCGCCAGCATGATCCCCGTCTTCGTCTTCGTCAAGGGCGCCAACAACGTGACGGAGAAGCTGCCCTTCCTGCTCGTCGCGCTCGCGACCGCCATCAAACTGCTCTGGAACACGCTCGACTGCGACGTCCGCATGATCCAGCCCTTCTACACCCTCTTCCGCCGCCACGCGCCCCCGGCCACGCTCACCCTCGACTACACCGGCACCGTCCCCGGCTGGATCTGCATCAAGGCCGCCCTGCACGGCCACTACATGGTCGCGCTCGTCGGGCTCGGCGCCATCATGGCGGAGGTCCTGACGGTCTGCGTCAGCAGCTTCGGCGTCGACGGCCGCAGCTTTCTCAACGACAGCGGAAAGGACACGGGCAAGCCGGACGACCGGCCGGACGACCACGTCAACTCCGGCGAGACGTACAAGTCCTTCTGGGTCTCGCTCGCGCTGTCGGAGATCATCCTTGTGTCGCTGTGCGCCATCGCGGGGCTCGTCTATCTGCTCCGACGCCAGCCGTTCCTCCCGCGGCAGCCCGGCACCATCGCGTCGGTGCTGGCTTTCATCCATCAGTCGGAGATGCTGCTCGATTTTGTCGGCACCGATCGCATGGACAGTCGTGCCATGACGGAGCATCTGGAGAAGCTCAAAAAGACGTACGGGCTTGGTTGGTTCCGTGGCAGGGATGGTGAGGATCATTGTGGTGTCGAGCAGGAGGAGCTGAGCAGTGGCTATAAGCATGGGGTGCAGTGGCGCGAGGGCCGCTTGCAGACGGTGAATTCTGGGTGGGAGCGATATGATTAGAGGTGGGTCTGCTTGGAGGGATTGGTTTGAGATGTAGATGTTTGAGCGAGAGAGGGCATGTTGGACAGCGCGTTATGACCGTACAGGGATTTCAGAATCTAGCGATTTTTGGAGAAGCAGCAAAGGTGTTGGTGCGTTATCACGCAGGACGGTAATATCTTCATGGACACATCATGTCATATAGAGAGCATGAGGGACTGAATCGGGAGCTTGGCGCGGATGAAGCATGTTGATGGGCTTCTTTTGGGTATTCAGGAGGACATGGGCCTGTTGATGACGATACTTATATGATCACGGACGAACCGCAGTATTTTTTTTTTTTTACAGATGTTGATTGATAGTTATGCTGAGCTAAATATACAAGTCCCCCCCTCCGCTCGCTGGCCGAGCCAGCCGCAAAGCTCACTTTTCGCCAGGCCCGAAGGCCCGCAGCAACTACGCCTCGGGGTCGTACTTCTCGACGTGACCGCGGAGGACGTCGAGGTCCTCCGCGGTCGGGCCGTGCACGGCCGCCTCCATGTAGTCGATCCGCTCCTCGTCCGGATTGACGGGCTGCCCGGCCCGGCCGCCGACGCCGTGGGCGCGGCGGGGTCGGATGTAGAGCCGCTGCACGACGGGGTAGTAGTACCCCGCCTTCTGCAGACGGCGCCGGCGGCGGGGGCGCGGGCTGCCCTCTGTCCCCTCCTCCTCGTCGTCCTCCTCATCGCCGTCGTTCGCGGCGTCGGCGCCGCCGAGGTCGTGCAGGGCGAGGACGACGGTGTCCCCGTGGGGGTCCTGGCGGTCGCCGGTCTGCACGGTGGTCTCGTAGGCGCGGACGCGGTCGTAGCGGAAGAAGCGGTTGCCGGTATCCCTGTTCTCCGAGTCGTACAGGGCCGGGTCGTCGGCGGCCGGGTCGCGCACGTCCCAGCGGCGGCGGATGTTGGGCACGGAGCCGGCGGCCGCGGGCAGGAAGAACTCGTACTCGTAGTTGGGGACGGGCGCGGGGACGGATGGGTTGGCTTCGTGCTCGGCCATCTGCGCGTCCATGAGGGCCTGCTGCTCGGCGTCCAGGTGCATCGGGCGTAGGATGGCGACGTCGAGACGCTCGTCGTATCTGTCTGACTCGGCGACGGGGTTCGTGTGGAACTTTGTGATGACGTATGCGCCGGCTTCTGGCACGGCTTCGAGGTCGGGCAGGATCGGGTACGAGTCGAGGAGGGTGAGGTCGGGGTTGGTGGGGTGACGCGGGTGGTCCCAGGCGTCCTGCTCTTCGGGCGTGATCTCGGCGCCTCTGATGTTTGCGTCTGTGTCCGGGCCGGTGTATTTGTCTTCGGGATGGGCAATGTCAAAGCCTTTGACGATGCCGCGCAGGATGTTGACGGGGTCGTCTTTGCTGACGTCTGGCTGCTTCTTCCGTTTTGGACCGGCTTTGGGACGTAGCAGATCCTTGGAGGTGGTTGATTCGTAGCGGGACGTGCCCTGGAGTGCGGAGATGTACTCGGTACGGCGGAGAAAACTCACGCCAGCGCTGATGGAAGCTGGTTTGCCGAGGGTAGAGAGAGGACGCAGAAGGGCTCTGTCGCGAGGATCGATTGGACCGGGATTGTCCTTGAAATGAATTGCTAGATACGCAAGTTAGCATGTCTCTTGATCGTGGGTGAGATGTGCTTGACCTACCACTTTCATCGCCATCGAACACGCCAGGAAGGCCGATCAGATCTATGGGCATGCCGAGCTCGGCATCGGCCTCAATGTTGAGCGGTTGCTCTCGAGCAAGCCGCGACGCAAAACCAGCAGAGGTGTACTGTCCACCTGCGAGACCCGTACCCGGGATATCGAGAAACTTTGGAGGCATTGGTGGTGGCGGGAGATTGTTGGAGTAACGGATGCGAGCGAGGTAGTCTTGCACGTACGTGCGCTCAGGGCGACTGGAAGATGACGCCATGTCTTCGGTTTGAGAACTCAGAAGATGAAGTGAGCGATCTGGATGTGGCTTTGATGTGAAGTCTGGAAGAGTGATCGAAGGGACAGATCCGATGAGCAGAGGTCAGGTAGGTGTTGCTTTCATGTCGGGTCTGAGCAGAATGGCTGAAATGGTCAGATCCAAGAAGTGAAAACTGAGTGATATCTTTGACTTTGGATTTGAGCACAGTGATCGAAAGTCAGAATCGATTCGCGGAGAGACGGATCAGACTTTTGAAGAGATCACTTGAATGGATCTGGCTCAAGGAGCGGAGTCTGACGAATGACTTGATGTTTTGATGTGAGAGCCGAGAGGGTTGATCGAGAGTGTTGTGAAGTTAGGTAGCCGAGACTGATCAAACTTTCGAAAGGAGAAATCTCATGGGTTCCGCCCAAAAAGATTGGTCTGATCAGTTGGTTGGTGTTTTGATCTGAGATTTGAGAAGAGCGATCGAAATAACCGACACAAGTAGCGAGACTGATACGACTTTCGAGCAAAGTGATTGAACTGCTCTGACTTAAGGAGCGCCGTCTAATGGATCAGGTGCTGTTTTGATGTGATGTCTGACAAGAATGCTCGGACGATCAACCGAGGAAATTGAGCGCTCACAGCTCCGTGAGAAGGCTCGGATGGATCAAGTCCCAAGAGCAGACTGTAGCCAGAATTAATAGAAGAGTGCTTGCACTGATCAGATTGAGCTGAGTGACAGTAGTAGAGCCCGAGAGGACCCGGATGGATGAGCTCAAAGGGACACTGTCTGATCAGGTTCTCTTGCAAGCGTGCCCGGAATGATCAGATCGAGAGAATTGAGGTCGAGTGAAGCTTTGAGAAGAGGACTCGTGTGAATTGGGTCGAAAAACAGAGTCTGACTGCGAATGAGAAGAGAGTGCTCGGAGTGAACCAATCGATGAAGCTGAGATTGACGGGAGCTTCACCAGGAGAACTAAGATAGATCTGGTCCAGGAACCGGCTTTACTCCCAGCCCTGTAACAGAATCCTCAGATGGATCTGCTTCCCCTAGTGAGGGCTCCTCGGACGGCTCAGGTTGGAGGAGCGGGACGCAATCTGACTTGGAAATCTTGACTGATGCCCAAACATGGACGTGATTGTCGTCAATGACCAGGAAAGAGTACTGAGAGCCAGATGAAGACTCAGGAAGCGGCACTTGAGTAGGATCGATCTCGACCTGCTCCAGCCAGCGCCAGATGTACGTCCAGTCGACAGATTCGGCTAGCGGTAGCGGGCCAACTTCGGCAAGCTCGGACTCCATGGATCGTCGCAGCGGAGAATTGTTCAAGCGATTGGCGCGGATCAATCTTCTCGCGACAGTATCACGTGAAGTCTTGGAAGGAGCGGAGAGCGGAGAAAATCAAGAGCGGAGCAGTGAAACTCCCGCCCCGCCCAGAGGCTAAGCCCTAAGTAGTAAGATCTCCTCTGCCCCATACCCACATCAACTAATCGATCTGAAGGTCTACTTTTCGTTGTTATATCTTGTGCCTATGGTAGTACCAGAGTGTCTATCAAAGAATCTGGTGATGATACGAGGGGAAACCCTTACGGCCCTAATAGTAATCCCACGGCGGGGATATGGAGTTTGGGGCGGGCGCCTGTAAGAAATCAATATCACTTCTTGTTCATTCTTCTAGATCCCTTTCATGGCCCCATGAATCTGGGGGCGGGCGCCCTCATGATCCTAAAGATAGGATCTTATCACTTTTTATGAATTCTTTAGAAGCCCCTTAAGTCTAGCGCTAGGTGTTTATAATCCCCCTAATGGCGAGGCTCATAGTAGTCTATAGATTCTTTGGATTGCCTTCAGACTTTGGGAGCGGGCGCCTATGGTGCTCTTGGGATCAAGTGTACATCTTCTGGAACATCCCTCTCAAGGTCTCCTAAATCTAGGGGCACCCGATGTCGTTGGAAGACCTGCTCCGGGAGGAGAGGCTTGAGAATGATCGCGAAGCTGGTGAGGTTCCCCTCACTATATAGGGAGTGATTCAGATGGGTAGAGTAAACAAGGATTCTCCAGAGGTGGACACTAGTGAGCCAACTGAAGCTGAAGGCAGGCGCCTGTGGTGCTCTTGGGATCAAGAATATATCTTCTGATACACCCCTCTCAAGGCCTCCTAAATCTGGGGGCGTCCGATGTCGTTGGAAGAGCTGCTCTGGGAAGGGAAGCTTGAGAATGATCGCGAAGCTGGTGAGGTTCCCCTCACTATACAGGGAGTGATTCAGATGGGTAGAGTAAACAAGGATTCTCCAGAGATGGACACTAGTGAGCCAACTGAAGCTGAAGGCAGGCGCCTGTGGTGCTCTTGGGATCAAGAATATATCTTCTGATAGATCCCTCTCAAAGCCTCCTAAATCTGGACGGCACCCGATGCCGTTCGAAGACCTGCTCCGGGAGGAGAAGCTTGAGAATGATCGCAAGGCTGGGGAGGTTCCCCTCGATATACAAGAAATGATTCAGATGGATAGAGTAAACAAGGATTCTCCAGAGGCGGACACTAGTAAGCCAACTGAAGCCGAAGGCGGGCGCCTACAAAGACATCAAAGTTGATACTCATCACAAGTCATGTACTCGTCGAATGCTCCTGGCATCTAAGGCAGGCGCTGTAACTCTACAGGAATCGTCAGCCATCATATTCTACATGTCTCTGATGGCGTTCTGAATCTGGGTGCAAGCGCCTGTGACACCGTCAGAATCAAGACGTGCTCTCTTTGAACTTCCTTTGATGGCCCCTAGAGTCTAAAGAACAGGCTCCCATGGTACCCTCAATAATCACAAAGTATCCTCTCTTAAAGAACCTGTAATGGTCTGCTGAGGTTTGGTCCAGATGCTCACTGCACGCTTGTGTTCAGGGACTACTGACTTCGGCGGAATTTGGAAATGGCCGCATGAGCCTAGGGTAGGCGTCTACTGCATTCTCAAATTGAAAGTTGATCGATTGTTGGACGGATTCATGGTTCACCTCTGAGTCGGGGGTTTGTGCGATCAATGGTCTCAAGGATCCTCTTCAAGTTTGGTAGAATTCCTGGTAGCTATTCTAAGCCCCTTAAAAAGTGTATCTTATGATCATTTTCGTTCCCAGACTCATTCGAACTTCAGTACAGGGACTGAACATGAGAGAGTATCCATGATATATTAGAAAAGTAGTTTTCGGTGCCTACGGAGGCTTGCTCGCGGTCGAGCTGATTAGTAAACAACATCCCATTTTCGGCACTTGATCGAGTATTCTTGCCACACCTCAGCTGTGCAATCCCCTTGCCACTACCATCACATCACCACTGCCACATGCACTTGTAAGCCAGCACCCGATTGCCCAGCCTATCATACTCCATCTGCCCGATCCAGCTATCATTGGTAGCAGTCAGCTTCCCAAAAACACTCCCACCCTTCCAGACCAGCACCTGCGGATCCAGCTCGCGCGGCGGCGGCCCGATGAGGATCTCCTTGTGCAGCCCCGGCTGGGCCTCCTTGAGGCGCTGCTCGAGAAACGAGTTGAAGCCCGGCACCTTGGCCCCGCCTCCAATCACCATGATGCCGCCGAAGAAGTCCCTCATCTTGCGGTCGTCGCCGCGGCCCGCCTGCGAGATGGATGTGATGATCGCCGCGTCGAGCGGCATGACGGGCAGGATGCTGTCGCGCTCTTTGGCCAGCTTGATCGCTTCGATGACGGGGTCGACTGTGGCGGCGGCGGCGCCTTCGGTCGTGCCGGCTGGCGTGCCGCGCTGTGGCTGCGGTGTGGATTCCGCGGCGGGGGAGCCTGGGGCGGAGGAGCGGGGGGTGTTTTCGGAGTCGTTGAGCCGGCTGAGGAGGTTGTTGGCCTGGCGGTTGGAGGCGTTGCTTGTGGGGATGGCGGTCAGGTAGTCAGATACGGTGGTCTTGTTCTGCGTCAGGAGACCGGCGGCGGCGAGGACGTCGGCCTGCGCGGCGGAGTAGGGGTCGTTGGGGGAACTGTCGTACAGATCGTATGAGCGGTCGATGAGCTTGCGGCGGCCGTCTAGCTTTGTGGAGTTGTCGAAGAGGGTAGGCTTGAAATACCCCTGATACACGTATTAGCAAGTTCCCAGAGTGCTACTGATGACATGGGTCAGATACCATTGCTGCAAGCAGAGGCTCGTCGTATGTTTTGAATTGGTATCTTGTGGTCGGATGGCCGGATTCCCGGATGTGAAAGTCGTACGGCTGCACCGTCACTTCGACCTCGTTCATCGTGCAGACGCGCTGCTTGAGCTCTTCCGCCAGGAGAAAGTCATATCGCCGCTTCAGGTTGATCTCCGCATAGGGGAAGTGATCAAAGAGCATCATCTTGATAAACAACTCGGATATATCCGCGCCACCGAACTTGAGGTTGATGCGAGAATTTTCGACGCACATTCCCTCATCCACACAGCAGATCGACGTCTTTTGCGCACCAATGTCGACGATGCACGAGATGGAGTATCCAGCACCGAATGAAGCCGCGAGACTCTCTTGGATGAAGCAGACCCTGCCGAAGCCAAAATCACGCAGGAGTATATCAAGCACAGTCGTCACGTATAGCCGGTCGTAGAGGTCAGGAATGACAAAGACACATCCATACTGCGCCCACTCTCTTTTTCGTCGAAGACCCAGCTGCGATTTGATCGCCTCTTCCAGGATCGTGGCAAAGTCTTGAAACAGGAGGTTTTTGTTTGCGTAATCCTTCTCATTGAACAAGCCATTCTGGATGGGCCAGAACAACCTGTACTTCGGCCTGGAGTCCTCCGGTATCCGCAGAGCCTCGTGGCCGGTGAAGAAATCCGGAGCCTGTTTGGGATTAGGGGGCAGCTCTGTCCAGTCGATCCGGTGAGGGTCGTTATGCTCCGAGATGGTCTCCGGCGAAGTCCGGCGGTTGTAGTTGATCACCAGTTCTTTCGAGTTGGGTAGAACGCGTATTTTGTGGTTACGCATTCGCACCTTGAGCTCCGAACACATTGTCGTGTATTGGCTGGCAAACTAAACTCGATAGTAAGAATAGTTGAAATCGTCAGTTGTTCGCACCGACTAACCTCGTCCCCAAACCACTTCTCGGGCTCTGGCGCAATCTCATCATCCATCTTGAGCCGCTTCGGCCTGGGTTCTCCTCCATCCACCTCGGACTCCGTCTCGGCCCATTTGCGAGCAATCACCATCGGCACAGTCTTCGGCAGCGCGTCGCTGGCCAGTCCGATCCTGAGATTCTGGCTTCCGGGATGGATGACCACGACCTTTGAGCCGAGGGCTTCTTGACCTGCTGCCGTCAGAGGTTCTTCGGGGAGCTGCTCGTCTTCCATGAAGACGTCCGGGTCTGCGACGGTGACGTTGTTGGTGCTCGTCTGGGCGAGAGCGCGATCCTTGTCGCGCGCCTCGCGCGCCATGCGGTTCCGCATCTCTTCGTTTTGGAGGCGGAGAACGAGGATTTGATCATCGCGCTTGAGATACTCGCTTTATGATGGATTAGCTTTGACCCGACCAACCTTCTCCTTGGGGACTGTTTGATAAGGCGCGGACAATTCATTCTTCCCATTTTTACGGATCTTAGGAACCCGATGGAACTACAGCAGGAAAGAGGGACTGACGTATAATAGTTCTTCTGATTTATCATGTTTACGAGCGGCCATGTCGTCAGCTCCAGGTTGTTGTCCGTCCTCTCCAACCCTTCAGGAAGTCAGCATAATCCGCCGCTCGTTCGAGCTCGTTGACAATACCTTCTTCCTTTGCAATCGCCTTGCTTGATCGTTTGCCCACCATCGTGAACCGATGTATTCGCGTCAGACAGCCGGTCAGTGATGATGTATGTCGAGATCTGAAGCTGAGGTTCTTCCCAGTTCTAATCCGAGGTAGCTTTGGAGGTCTCAGACGCCGCCGCCGAGACGCCGATTCCCGAGGGCCCTAACCGCTTCACGCGAGACTTTGAGCCATTGGCCAAGCATTTTATCCGCGACCTGCATCCCGGCCATGCTCTAGCGCCACAAAGCTTCGACCGTAACGACGCCTCTTTGAAGGCACCCGTGGACACCTTCAACGGAATCACGACATCTCAATCCGGCCAGCGTGCTACTGCTTTCACCAGTCTGAAGCATACGAAGCGTCATCCATAACCGCCATATATCATACATAACCTGTGAGCTTCGGACCGCCGCCAGAGCTATCCATCCAATTCAGTTGCCACTCAACCGACCAAGTTAGCCATTTGGTATTACAGCCCAAGGAGCGCATCACCATCTGTAGAGCGTTGTTTGGTTTATACCGTCATGGGCGGGTCGATATCGCGGATATTCTCGCAGCTATTATGGAGTAAGAAGGAAATACGGATACTGATCTTGGGTCTGGTAAGATACTAGGCCAGCGAATACGATCCGCTTGGTGATGGTATTTGCTTACAATTTAATGCTGACAGGACAATGCGGGCAAAACTACTCTACTGTACCGCTTAAAAGTATGAGTTGCAAGAGCCATGTGTTCGACGACCATATACCAGAGCTCGTCTGACATACTTTGGCCGCATAGATAGGCGAAGTAGTCACCACCGTCCCGACAATAGGCTTCAATCTGGAGTCGGTCACATACAAGAACCTCAACTTCAACGTCTGGGTAACAAGCCCTTTCGCGGGTGGAAACAAGTGACAGTCACTTACGACCTGTCACGTCTAGGACCTCGGAGGCCAAACCTCGATCCGGCCGTACTGGCGCTGCTACTACGCCAACGCGGCCGCCGTCATCTTCGTCATCGACTCGACCGACATCGAGCGGCTCGGGACCGCGGCCGAGGAGCTGGCCGCGATGCTGAACGAGGAAGAGCTGCGCGACTCGGCGCTGCTCGTGTTTGCGAACAAGCAGGATCAGCCGGGGGCCAAGGGCGCGGGGGAGATTTCCGAGGCGCTGAGGCTGGGGGAGCTGAGGGACAGGAATTGGAGCATCGTGGCTTGCTCGGCGATAGATGGGAGGGGCGTGGATGAGGGGATGGACTGGTTGGTGGTGAGTTTGGGAGTTGATGTCCTGTGATCGTGTGAAGTGGCTGACTTGTGGGTACTATGCGCAGCAAACGGTGCAGTCTGAGGGCTCATGAGGGGAGCGGGGGTCGCTGTTTGCATTGGAGCGTGGACAAGTGATGATAATGGTTTTGGTGCAATACGCATCCGCATAAGCATACCCCGGGCGTTTTGGTAGTCGTTGATAAAGGATAGAGTTACGCAGTGTAGAATGATTCTGCACCAGGGTTTGCATTCCGATTACTCTGTACTCCAGCATGCTTTGGTTCTGAGTATTGCCTTGGTATATTGATATCCAATCGTGACACTCCATAATACATACGCTCTAGAATCCCGAGGCAGCAGCTGATGGAATTGAGCGCCGGCCCTGAAGGCGCCGGCCTAGAGTCGGCCGCGGTGTTCGGGTTCCCTTGATGGCTGGCCCAACATGTGAATGCCCGTAGGCGTGGACCACGTAGCCTTTAGACAGCCTGCCGCCCTGCCCATACGAGTTAGCATGCGTCACGATATCGTGACGTTGTCGGTGAATCACGAATTCTCGTGAACTCTCGGCGCCGGCGCAATTCACTCTTTCCATTTCTGCCCCTTGCCAAACGTTGAACAAACGCTCTAACAAAGAATCTCTTCGTACTTCTTCTCCTAACCTCCCTCTCTCCCTCTCTCTCTCCTCCATGATGGCAACGCCTACCATGCGGACACGGCTGCGCACATATTACTCCACAAAGCAAGGACGCACCATGGAGGGAGGGACTGCTCGGTGAGCCGTGTTTGATGCAGCCTTGCGCTAACCAAAGCGCCGCAGCTTCTCTCACCGGCTCCTCATCCATGGTTCCCTTTCATATGAGAGAAAGATAGGCCGAATGGTATCATCCATCTGTGGAAGCAGCGACATCATTGGACAGCCGCGACGACGTTCTGGATGCAAGGATCACCAGTCGACACAGGCAGCAGCATTCGGCACAGCGAGCGGGTGACGCAAGGGCGCACCAGCCGGCCCTGTCGCTGCCTCTGTCGGATATGCGCAGATGCCTGCACACATTCATCCAGGACACATCGTCGAGCTGTCGCGCGATCTCTATCAGAAAAGAAAGCATACGCCTCCCGCCATGTGGATAGATCGTGTTTCGCATCTTGACACGAGTGAGCGACTTTCACAGAGATTCGTGAGGCGAAAACTCTGCTGCCGATCCCGAGAGGCTGAGACGACGACCAGGGTGGGCCAGACCGGCAGCAGAGAAGCGATGCTGGTTGGCCCGTGGGGGATGCGCTTTGCCCGATGCGGGTCCTAGCGCTCTCTAGCGGCTGCTAGCGGCTGCTAGCGGCACCCCCTTTTTTCCCTTTGCAACGGTTGTGCTTTTTGGCGAGGAGAGGCAGTGAGTCATCCGTGGATAGCCCGGTACTTGGCCGCGGCGTATAAAGAGCAGGCGTGTCCCCCTTCTCTTCTGCCATTTTGGCACTTCGGTTGTTTGCGCAGTCCCCCTCCTCCGACCGGGCCGCCTTTTTCTTCTCTTTCTCTCTCTCTTCTCGCCCATCACATCACTCATCTCCGCCATCACCTATCCTCCACGCTCGAGCTGGAACCCGTCGCTGCTTTTCTGCTCGTGTGATTCCTCTCTCCTCCTGGGATATCTCACAATCCCGGACCCATCAAAAGGTGTACTTGTCTGTGCACTGCCGCTCTCTACGGGTGCCAAGTACCCTTTTTTCTTCTCGCTCTTTGCTAGGTGGACCCGTTCGGGACTAGCGTGGACTGCTTTTTGCAACCCGGTCGACACATTCCGTTGTCGTCGAAAGGCTTGCCGGTCGCATCCTCCCTTTCTCATCACCTCCGAAGGCTTGCTGGCTTCGCCTTTGGCCTCGTCACCTGCTCTTGCCCGTGAGGAAAGATCAGAGCGATTCGGGTTCTCGTTGTGTTGGCATCTCGCAGCGACTGTTGGGGAGACATTCGTTTGTTCATCTCCCAGTGACGGTACGGTCCCCTTTGGTCGTCGGTCGTCGGTCGTCGGTCTCCGGTCTCCGGTCGCTTAGTCACCTGACTCGACTCGAAATCGTTATCCCACAAACCAAACACTCCACCTCACTTCACTCACACTTCTCTCGCTCACACTCTCACTCGAACCTCCTTACTTACGCGCAACGCATCCTGCCAGATCTGCCGCATCAGTGAATCCGCCGAGAATCACCTCTCGATCACTCTTACACACCAGTCTTTTTTAAAACCCATCAACTCTCGCTGCTGCATCGCCAGAATGGAGAGCCTCACCACCCATCCGTCCACGGCGCAGCAAGCCAAGGCGTTCACCTCGCCCGCGTCTCTGTCCTTCCCGGGCGGAGCCGGGGATCTCACGCCACCTTCGTCTGAGAAGGACAGCCAGCAGCACCAGAACGGTGGCAGCCAGAGTGGAGTCAATGCCGCATCCGGCAACGGGGTGACGCCCGCAACTCCGGCCGCGACGCCTGGTGCAGGACAGGGTGTGAGTGGCATCGTGCCGGTGTTACAGTGAGTAGTCCCCGTCGTCTCGCTGCAGAGCTCGGGAGGTTTACTCTTTGGCTCTCCAAAGAAACATCGTTGCCACCGTCAACCTCGATTGCCGTTTGGATTTGAAGACCATCGCTCTTCACGCTCGCAACGCCGAGTACAATCCAAAGGTACTGATGTGCCAGCCAACCTGTCTGTGGGTTTCGTCTGAGCTAAACGTGTGCCGCTAGCGTTTTGCCGCTGTCATCATGCGCATTCGCGAGCCCAAGACGACCGCTCTCATCTTCGCCTCGGGCAAGATGGTCGTGACCGGCGCAAAGTCCGAAGATGACTCGAAGCTTGCTTCCCGCAAATACGCGCGCATCATCCAGAAGCTCGGCTTCAACGCAAAGTTCACGGACTTCAAGATCCAGAACATCGTCGGCTCCTGCGACATCAAGTTTCCCATTCGTTTGGAGGGTCTGGCCAGCCGCCATCACAATTTCAGCTCCTACGAGCCTGAGCTGTTCCCGGGTCTCATCTACCGCATGATGAAGCCGAAGATCGTGCTCCTGATTTTCGTCAGCGGCAAGATCGTCTTGACCGGGGCCAAAGTTCGCGAAGAGATTTATCAGGCGTTTGAGATGATCTACCCTGTGCTCTGCGGTTAGTATCTGGTCTCCCATTGTTCCTGTCGGAACCAGCTGACTCCGATCTCAGACTTCCGCAAGTCTTGAAAGGGGCCGATCGAGATCGTCAAGATCGGCTTTGGCATATGCACAGCCGTTTGCGTTCACGCGCGGTATAGCAAACCTTGCCCATTTGTACCACTACTTCCTCACCCTGCACCATCACGACATCATGGAGTTATCATCCGTCTCTTCCCACCCGGCTGCCTATCATGGTCTGCTCTTCGGGCTCTTTCACACTTTTCCTGCGGCATTTGCACGGTGTTTCGGTTCGAGCCTAGAGCATTGTAGGCTTTGGAGGGTACTCAAAACAGTCACAAGCACTGCAGTTCACTAGAAGGATGCACACGCTGGACTCTGCAGCAGCGATCGTGCTTGGTCTCAGATTCGAGCTTTCTTTTAATCGATTCCCTTTCGATTTGATGGCGTTCACGTTTTGGAAGCAGCCCTTGCAATTTGACTCTGGGCCATGCTTGAAAGAAGATTGTTGACGCTGCTGAACAGCAGCAGGCCGGAGCCCTCTGACAGCCGCTGGAAGTCATGGTTCCTCACAAGGCCACCTTTGCTTATGCAAGAAGCTATGGACGTGGGTACTGGTTGACTCGTATGGCTTCCTCTTCTACCATGGGATGGTAACTGCCACGCTGCAGCTTTACTTGCTACCTGCGGTCCTAGCTTAGAAGTCGTGTACCTGGGTATGATAGTATCAATACTAGGCACGTTCACTTGATCGTCTCGCTCGATGGAGTAAACATCGTACCTTCTAGGTGATTAACGCCTATCTACTTCGCACACGCACCTGTCCATTACGTGTTTTGACATGACATCCCGTCCATTGAATTAGCTATGGAGGAGCATGCCGAGACACCTCTCAAGGGGCGCATGGCCCTTCGCAAACGAAGGGCGATATGGTTTCATCCCGCATCCGTTGGATCGTGATTTGATATGGTGTGAAAGGCTTAAGACTTTCTAGTATATTCAATGAGAGCAAGAGACCAAACAGATCCGCCGAGCAGGGAGACCAGCTGCTGTTTGTAGTACTAAGTGTTGGTGATAAAGCCATCAGATGGATATCCTCGTCAAGTAGCGTGTCGACAAGGGCCAAACTTCAACGGCCCAGTCAAGCACAAGATCTTAGCCACACACAAAAAGATGTTAAGTCGTGGCCACGTAACGCGAGACTGTTCAAATCTACAAGCAACTATAGGGTAATAAGGTCTTGGAACATAAGCTGACGTTGGCTTGTTACAATACCTGACCATGCACCATCGTCCTCCGGCCTTCCGGACCTCCCGGACTCCGCATGCCCGTCGACGGCCATGGCTTCAAGGCAGCGGCCCCGCTGGCGACGGCCCCTGCGAGGCTCAGATCCTCTTTCTCTGGACCTCTAGACCCTGGACACTTCTTCGCAACGCACTGTCCGGAGTCCGTTGGGAGCGAAGACCGAGATAGTGTTGAGTGACTGAAAGCGCTCGTGTGAGCCAAGCGATTTGATATGCCGGCCAATGGCACGCCCAGTCCGGCTTCCGGAGCTGAGTACGAGCAAGAACAGAATGGTCGGATCCCCCGAGCGGTTAGTACACGGATCTCTGGTACTTCTTGAAGATATGAGTGGGGCTGACTTTATATGCGTGTGGTGCTGCAGTGCGACAATTGCTTCAAGAAAAAGGTTATACATATACCAATCACTCATTGCTCTCTGGATATGGCTAACCGGGCCAAAGGTGAAATGTGACAAGAAGTCGCCATGCTCGAGCTGTCGCGCCTCCAACATAGCGTGTAGCACAGCTGCGAGAAAGCCCAAAGAACGGAGACAGAGGGTCCTCATCTCCAGCCAATAGTGACTCCCCTCATCCAACACCACCACATCCCATCCCTACTAACCACACCCAGCGAACGCAAAATCGACCGCCTAGATGACCGACTCGCCAGCATCGAGGCCAGCCTGCGCGGCCTGCTCAGCGGGACACCGACCCCCGACTCGACGCGCAAAGCGAGCTTCTGGTCCGGCTGCGGCGGCGTCGACTCGCCCGACTCGCCCGACTCGTCCGGATGCGACAGCGAGTCGTCGTCGCGCTCGCGCAGTGGCACGGCGTTCGAGGGCGACTCGGCGCTGAGCGCGCACACGACGCGCGCCGGCCAGCTGTTCGAGGAGACGCTGCACAAGCAGGCCGCCGCCGCCGACGAGCAGACGCCCGAGATGACGGCCGCCTTCACGTCGCTGCGCAGCCTGCTCACGGCGCAGAGCCAGCCCCTCACCCGGCATGACCTGCGCTTTCCGGGCCAGAAGGACAGGCCCAGGGGGTGTCCGATGGATTGCGAGATGCCGCCGGCGCCGGTGGTTTTGGCGATGTTGAAGGCGGGCAAGGGTGAGGCTGGTTTGTCGGAGATTGGGAGATGGCTGAGCTTATCTGGCGATTATAGGAAACCCTCCCTGCTACTTTGTCAAGTTTCCGGTTCTTCACTTCTGCGAGTTCGCTGAGCTGTGCCAGAAGGTGTACTTTCCTACGGACAGTTATTCCCTAGCGCAACTCACTTTGGTCAACGGCGGCCTCTGCTACTGGTTCTGGGAGCGGATCAGCTCGACTGAAGATGCCGCCCTCAAGGCTGAATATCAGCGGTATGCTGATCTTTGTTGCTCCAACTTTGAGACCTGTCTGTCGAGCTTTCAACTTCTCACTCAGCCGACCCTTGAGAACGTGCAGTCTTTGCTTTTGGGGGTACGTCAGTCGTTCCCTTACTTGGCTTCGCACACTCACACTATCTCAGGCCGTCCATGCGACCAAACTCTCAAGACCGTCCATGTGCTGGATATACATATCGACAGCAGCCCAGATGTGCCTCACACTCGGTTACCACCGCATGACGCCCGATCAAGACCGCTATCGCATCAAGGCGCGGCTCTTCTGGTTCGTATACACTCTCGAGAGGGGCTTCGCGCTCAAGCTGGGTCGGGCACCGACCATCCCCGACTACGACGTGACCGTGGACGTCCCAGAGATATCTCAGGACCCGACGCGAAAGCCGTGGGACACGCTCCATGCGTACTGGGTCGAGATGTCCAAGATACAGGGTCGGTTGTATACAGGTCTGTACAGCGCGAGCGGGGTTCGAGAGAGCGCCGAAGTTAGGGCGGAAAGAGCTTGGGGACTGGTTGCGGAGATTCAGGCGTTGCAAGAGAAGTATGGTCAGGACCCGGTATATCCCATCTTCCACTCGTGCGCCCGCTTTTTTTTTTGCTGATGACGAGGCAGACCACCGTCAAGGACGCTTTCTTCGGATCGTACTTGCAGTTCGAGCTGGAGTTTGACAAAGTCGCCTACTACGCGCTCCTCACGCTCATCTACCAGACCGTCCCTCCAGTGCGGTCCGCGTCCGACCCGGCTGCGGTCTACAGCCCAGAATGCGTCGACGCCGCTCGCAAGTGTCTCCAGTACCATCGAGAAATGTTCCTCAAGTTCGGACACGAGACCGATGGGCTTTGGCGCGGCTACATCGAATGGTGAGGTCTTGCCTTGCCTCATGGACTGATGTTTCTATCAAGCTCAGATATCCTCATACCACTTACTCACACCCTCGCAGGTGCATCCTCTACCAACCCTTCACGCCCTGCCTCGTCGTCTTCTGCCAAGCCGTGACCACGCTCGACGTCGCCGACCTCGAAAGTCTCCAAGACGTGCTCGCATCACTGCAAGCCGCCGCGCAGCTGTCCGAAGGCGCCGCCCGCCTGCACCACGTCTGCTCGGTGCTCTTCCGCGTCGCCAAGGTCTACATCGAGGAGAAGCTCAGCACGGCCAAGGTCCGGGCCAGCCTGGAGCCGATGGGCGGCAGCGGTGCTGGCCAGGCGCAAGGAGACGGCCAGCTCAACTTTCTCGGGTTCGATCTCGGGCCGTTTGGGATGGATAGCTATGGGCTGGAGAATGGGAGGGGCGTCGAGGAGGGCATGGCGCTGGATTATGTCCTCCCGGCGCCGTTGGGCGATTGGATGCCGACCGAGCAGGATATGATGGGGCTGCTGGATACGGATATGGGCGATCTGGGGTTCTTTCAGTGGAAGAGGCCGCCTGCGGCGAGTGCGGCGGCGGATGGGCTTTAGGTGGCTGGGAGTTGTGTGGGGTCTCTAATGAGCTGGGACTTTAAAGGGGCGATCGGTCTAGTAAAGTAAGTGACAGCCCTGGAGTGGTTTGCGCAAGAAGTAAGCGCAACAGGGACACTGATGTTGTATAGCTATCCTAATGTGATCTAGAGGATATTATCAACTCTTTTGACAGACTTGGAACTTTACTAATGGTGAAGCTCTATGCTGGATAAATGCAAAGCTTATACACCTAAAGTGACGGTATCTCCCCGGATTAGGTGGCGATTTGACTGTTGATAGGTCCCGCATTCCAAGGTTGCAGCAGCTATTCATCACCATTAAGTATGGAAGACGGCAACTTGACCATTTCAAGTGGCCTCAAGCTCACTGGATCCAGAAATGGCCGGGTCCAAAATGAAGCCCGAACAATCCTTTGCGCTCTCGCGACTTCAGATGATCAGCGACTTGCTTTTTCAAAATCAGAAAATCAAAGAAGAGAAAACCTACACATTTCATCGGCCTCAGGCTGTACGAAATCCAACATGTCGAAGCCATCGAGAAGAGCCCCAGATCCTTGACGATGAATCTCCCCGTACAGATCCCCATCCCCTCATGCCAATCGATCTTACTCGTCGCAACAAGCTTGCCATGCGACATGGCAGAGACATAGTCGTTGACCGCCACTCCCCACCCCTTGTTGCAGCTCTTCGGCGTCCCCGGCAGCCTCACCACGACGTCCCACCCGCCGCCCCTGCTGGGCGAGAAGCGGCAGTCCCCGTACGGCCTCTGCAGCGGCTGCGTTATGGCTGGTTTCCTGTCGACGACCGCGTGCCCGGTCCTCGGCGTCATTCCCGGCGTCCAGGGGTCGATACACGAGCCGCCGCCGACGAGAAACGCCGCGAGGACGAGCAGCACAAGAGCCAGTCTGGAGATCGGTCGGGTCCGCATGTCACAGCCCATGTCTTTTTCCAGCGGTGTGTGCAGGGTAGAGCCTGTCTGTCAAGCAACGGGTCGCATAATTTCTTTTATCCGGGGCTCCCGACATGCTTTATAAACCCCGTCGGCACGCGCCAGCAAATCTCAGCCCGCACGCGCCCGCCGATTCCTCGCAACCGATACTCAGCCAACCCGCCCTGCTCCCGGCAAATCAGGACTGACCATGGCCGTCGCGTCGCGTCGGCGGCATCTGGGACGTGGGTTCGAGCGTCGAGGCCTTCCCGCTGGGGCACGGTCGATAGGCCGTCTCTGTGGTTGTGGGGTTGTCTATTTGATCAGTGCTCTGTAGGAGACACGCACGGCCCTGCGAGTCCGCGCGCGCAGGAGATGGGAAATGCGTAAACGGATCGAAGCTTGTTGTTAAGAAGTGCACGTGCGACGAGTGGATGTTGGTGAGGCTGTAGTGAAGCTTATGACAGAGGGGCCTTTAACGTCATGATGGTATTGTTCCAAAATGAGAGAGTATAGAAATCGATCGGAGCCAGCACTGGCTAAAGAAACTATTGCTACTAGAGCTTGACGTAGAACTATACTGGCACTAAAAGAGTTGTGGGATTATTCAACCTTGATTGTAACTTCTTTCAATGCGTATTATATGACTCTGGTGGAGAGAGCTTGCTCTAGTTGCCTTGACCTACATTGCAGATGAGATTTCGTGTCCGCCTCGAGATATCATGCCACCGGCTTCATTGGTGGTATTATTGTATGAAGCTTCGAGGCTGACGCTTTCGAGGAGTACCGGATAAAGGGCGTCCACTTCTGTCAAACTCTAGAAATCTTATGAAAAGTGAAGGTCCGAACGTGAGCAGTGGACGATGCAATGTTCACGAGTCAGGACAAAGGCGACTAGCCCTTACAGGTAGGTCTTGGCGAGTCAAGATTGGGTTTGACCTCCAACGTTCAAACCGCCTTCTAGAACCGCAGTTGCCTCTTGAAGGTTCGACTTATTAGCAGACTCGCTCGTAACCCTGAACTTGTGGTTAAGAATAGGGGTGCACCATGGAGATGGCCACTGAACATCGTTCACGGCATTGTGACGGCAGTTCCAATCCGATGCACGGAGCAGCAGCGTCGCGTTGCATTCATCTCACAAAGATGCTCTCAGCAGCGGCAGAGCGTTTTAACGACGTTACATACTTCGCCATTGGCATCTACCCATACTGACATCCGAGAATATCCATAATGGTCGGTCCGCACATCGTAGCTCTTGTCGCAGCTCGCGTCGCGCTGCTGTCGCTCCTATGGACATCCGCCGTCTACAGCACTCCGCCAGCCCGGGACTCTAACGACCTCGTCCCCCGACAAAACGCAGTCACGAAGATGCCCACATCATTCTGCGAAGATTACGTCGACACCACAAGACAGTCGACGGGCCCAATACACTTTCTGAAGTTCCATCTCTACACGCACGACGGCTGGTCGCCCGGCAGTTGCAATGCGGCATGGACGCGCTCGTTGGAGTTTGCGTCGAACACGCTGAGAGACTTTTGGAAAACGCACGATTGGGGGATCCGCGTGTTCGCGCCTTATCTCGACGACGAGGACGGCAGATGCGTGTTTGAGGTGTTGACCGATAGCGTCAATGTCGTCCGCAGGGCGATGAAATGCATGAACCTGCGCCGCAGGATCCCTGAGTGCGTCTGTACGTGTGCCCTTTTCGCTGTGCTGCTGTGGTGCATGGGCGAGCTGTGGGTTTAGGGTAGACTGCTGATGATCGCGAAGATACAACGACTAAGCCGGCGGTTGCTGCGCATTATGAACGTTGGAGTCCTCCGGATCCGGAACGTTGAAGTCTCGGTAGGTCTGCTCGACTCTTTTTAAGAGTTCGGGGTAGAAAAGATGTGTATCAACAGCGGCTCCTATAGATATCGTTTTAGTGCTAGACTCTCTCGATGAGTAGAGGACCCGTTGAATGTAGCTCTGCGGGCTCTCACGATGCTTCTCATTCGTGAGACGTCAAGGACGTCAAAATGCTGACCTGATTTTAGCCGTGGAGTCTGGTCATTCGCCTGGAGCTGAGTGGCCAATGCGCTCGTGCGCTCGCTCGCACACAAGACCTCGTCCTCATGTTCATGAACAGGCCCGACATGCCAATTGTACATTGTTGGTATGGTACAAGTATACATCTCAAGAATGGATGAACACTAGGAGGGTGGCCAACCTGGCGGTCAACCACACCACCTTCTATTCACCACCGTCCTACTCATCGGCCAAAACTCTAGCAGTCCGCCTGATCTTCTCCTCTCCGCTCGCACCTCGCACCCCGACCTCGAACTCGTACTCGCCAAGATGCTTGACCCGGGTGCGCGTCTGTCCGTCCTCGTCGCCGACGCCGTAGCCGGCGGTGAAGCGCACCTCGTCGTCGGTGACGACCACGCGGGCGGCCTCGTCGTTCTCGGACAGGTGAGCGAGGATTGCGAGGACGATGTCGGCGGTGGAGAGAGAGCCGTAGATGGGAGGTGGACCGGCCATGGAGCTGGGTGGTTGTGGAGGTGGAGTGGAGGTGCTGGGCTCGGAAGTTGAGTGACCAGCTGTTGGTGTACCCGATGTCTCCGGCACGGAAGTTGTAGGCGCCGGAGTTTGCGCGATAGGGGTCCGGTGGAAGTCGATGCGGGGAGGGAGGAAGATGGTGAGCAGTTCCAACGCGCGTTGGGGCTGGTTGTTCAGGGTTAGCCCGCATTATCAATGAAGAACATGCTCAGTAAAAGTGTCACAACATACATCCAGTAGATCCAGCTCAGGGCCCTTGACAGCCGTCGTCGCTGGCTTCTCAGTCTTGGGTTGGTGCTCGCTCTGGTCGGTTATTTTCCCTTTCTCGTCTCCCTCCTCTGTCTTCTTGACCTCTGCAATACCGAAGCCGTAGTCCCTGTCCATGTTGATACCGGCTTTCTGGTGCTGGCGCAGCTCCACCGCCTGGACATATTGAGCTATCTGCTTGGGATACCACTGGTTGCGCATCTGGCCTCTTGTGACAGGGACGAGGGATCCTGCGAAGAGTGACCACGTTAGCGTATGCATCTGTGGTATATGCATCGATTCTTTCACTATGAAGGTGCAACGGGCCACAAGAAAAGCACTCAAGATAGAGGTGCACCAACCTTTCCTGCCGAAGGTCCTAATGTCCTTCTGCAGCCGCACAACCACTAGGTTCTGCTCTTTTGTTTTGGCAAGCTTCTTCTTGCCCCGTCGTTGCTGCTGCGGCGCCTGCTGCTGCCAGCTCCATTGCTGCTGGAGGAACGAAGCAGGGCTCGCAATCCGCCGAATGCAGCTCGCACATCTTGGGACCAGCGCCGTCCGCGCAAGCATGACGTTGCTGGAGCTTTGCAGATGCACGGAGCTGGGCTGGTGAAAGTATGCGACGATTTGAGGCTGAGGTTGCTACGCGGCTCTGCGCCGGCCAATCTCCGGCCCAAGATTTATGCATACGCGTGGCTTCGATAAAGATCCGACGAGGCAATCACCATCCGTGAACACCTGGGCATGGAATGTCCTTTCCTGGGTGTCTCGAAACCTCCTTGACCTACGCAAGCAGAGGGTGTGCCCAGGCTGCAGCTTGCCGGCTTCGCCATATTCACCATTCACCGCTTGTGCTTAGCTGGTCGCTCCCGGTCAGCAATGTGATTGATGAGGCAGCATGGCTCTCTCGGTACATTGCTCACAAGCCTTGGTTCGCAGACGCGCTCGAGGTCCTCGATTTCAGAGCCGGAGCTGACGGCGGTTGGTCTTGAGCGTCAAGATATATGACTCTGTGCCTGGTGTCTTTACAGCATCTCTAGCCTACGGGTAGCGCACAACATCACCTCAATCTCAGATTCTGCATTTCTCGCATAATGCCAGAACGACCGCTGACGATAGCTACCTATGCGGCCGGAGCATCCCTCGCGGCGGCCGCTCTGGTCTACGTCTTCGGGCCCACCTTCTTCCTGGACGACGACGCCGCCCAGTCGTCCCGGGCCTCGCGCAAGAAGGGCGTCGTCGGTCTGGCCAACCCCGCCAACGACTGCTTCATGAACTCCATCCTGCAGGCGCTGGCAGGACTGGCGGATCTGCGCATATACCTCATCCGCGAGGTTCATCGGCGGGCGCTGGACGGGCCGGAGATGTATGCCGCTGCGAGCCTGAAAGAGGCGCGCGGAGATAGGCAGTGGGCTGCGGACACGGCGAGGTATGGTCGGGGAGGGATGGAGAAGAAGGAGGGGAGTGATGAGGCGGACGAGTTGTTGAGTGGGCTGCAGCAGGGGATCGTCACGGCCGCGCTGAAGGATATCCTGGATCGTCTGAACGAACGGCCTATATACAGGAAGACTATCACGGCCGATGTTTTCATTCGGGTGTTGGAGCATGCGTTCCGGTCGAGGATAAGCAGGCAGCAGCAGGATGCACAGGAGTTTCTGCAAGTCGTTGCGGAGCGTCTCTGTGAAGAGTATCATGCTGGGCTGAAGGTGAGACGTGCAGCTTTGGGTGTGAACTCTGCAGATGAGGTACGGATAAATGGGATCGAGGGACAGCATGAGGAGGAAACCTCTCGGAAGAGACGGTCAACGCCGATAGAGACTACTACTGAGATTGCGGGATCTGGTCAAGAGCAGCGAACATCTGGTGATTCCGATGGAAACCAAGAGCAGGCCAACGGGAGTCACGAAGAGCCTGGCGAAGAAGGCTTCCCCTTCGAAGGCAAACTGGAGTCTCAGATCGAGTGCCTGACATGCCACTTCAAACCGAAGCCGACAATCTCCACATTCGTCACCCTGACCCTACACGTCCCCCAGACGTCGTCGACCACGCTCAACAGCTGCTTCGACGGCCTGTTCAAGGTGGAGCACATCGACGACTTCAAGTGCGACAACTGCCGGCTCGAGCACGCCCTGCGCCTCAAGCAGACCGAGCTCTCCACCACCACAAGCCTCACCAAACGCCAGCTCCTCTCGTCCCACATCTCCAAGATCCAACACGCCCTCCACACCGACCCCGAAACCCCTCCCAAAGACGCCCACCTGCCGCCCCTCTCGCAGGCGCCCCGACGGCGCATCGCACGCCACACGGGCATCGCTCGCTTCCCGCGCGTCCTCGCCGTGCACCTGTCCCGCAGCATCTTCTGCTCGTCGACGGCGTCCACCAAGAACCTGGCGCGCGTCACCTTCCCCGAGACGCTCCCGCTCGGCGGCCTGCTGCACCGCACCGCCTACTCCCTGCGCGCCCTCGTCACCCACAAGGGCGGCCACAACTCGGGCCACTACGAGTCCTTCCGCCGCCAGCCCGTCCCCGCCCTCTTCTCCACCCCGCACTCCTTCGGCACCGGCGGGGCCTACTCGGCTAGTCCGCGGCCGAGCGGTGCGGGCACGCCGAGTCCCGCGCCTAGTCCGCTGCTTGAGGGCAGGCCGGCGAGTGGGTCTTCTGCGTCGACGGCGTTGGGGTTAGGGTTGGGGCTTGATCGTCTTCGTGGCACGCCTGCGCCAACGGCCGAGCCTTCGTCCTCACTCGACCTGCCGTCAGCCGCTCCGCCGACGACCCTCTCCTCGCGCGGCCCCTCGCGCGCCGGATCGCATGCCTCGCTGTATCCTCCCGACCGCGACACCCTGAGCCCAACGTCCGCCGCTCGCACCCCCGGGCGTCCGCGGTCGTCCACCTCACTACCGGGAGCCAGGACCGGCTCCACTTCTGCAGGCATGCCGTCGTCCCCATCCATTCCCGGCCCCTCCGCGTCCCCATCTTCTGCGCAGCCGCAGCCGCGCGCGTCGTCCTCGTCGTCGCTGGTAGACGCGGCGCGCGAGCGGGTGCGTGGTCGCGGTCGCGGTCGGAAGGCTGCTGCGGGTGTTGCTGGTGGGATGACGGATCGGTGGTGGCGGATCAGTGACGAGAAGATCAAGGAGAGTCGGACGGCTGAGGTGTTGGGGATGCAGAAGGAGGTCTATCTGCTGTTTTATGAGAGGGTGGATGATGGTGTTGGGGGAGGAGGTGGTGGGGATGGGGAGGGTTGAGTCATCTTGGGGTTGTCGGGCGAGAGGAGCTGGCGTTTGGTGAGGCTTGTGGTGGTGGAGAGCTCGGTCTGCTTGAGGCGCAGGGCGTGCTCGAGCCG
>QQTW01000327.1_pt1 | contig 29249 bp, 23 predicted proteins | sample 1904831 | NCBI WGS metagenome assembly QQTW01 (sample SAMN09435610, study PRJNA476489) | Subsurface metagenome, whole genome shotgun sequencing project.
AGTCTTTGTTTTTTGTCCATTTTGTCTTTTAGCGCAAATTGGCTCCTCAATTTTTGTATTTTTTTAAAAAAATATAGTTTGTAAAAATACTTTTATCAATAGCTGAAATATCAACCTATGTTTTGCTATTGATATCATTTATATTAATGCCGTAGTTTTTACAGGCGGATACTTTGTTTACACATCTTAGTTTGTAGTAAAATCAAAAGCTAAGATTTATAGCTATAGCTTCATTCAATTTTTATATTTTCCGGCTAGTTTATAAAAGTTTCATAAAAGTTTAAATAAATGTGTATCCTTGTAGAAGAATGCAAGGCTTTTCTGGAACAGGATATTCAAAAATAGTATAAGAACTTAAGACAAGTCAGATGTTCTAAGTCAGCAAACTACAACTCATTGCACAAGTAGTAGGTATTTATTAGCATGAAACACTTCTACCAGAGAAAGCAAAGTTTATATAGCGCTTTAACATCTGCTAGTAAGTTAGGATTGAAGCCGCATCAATCAGGTACTTTCTCCTAGGGTTATTTTGCTCAGTCGCAACTTAATTTAAGGCTTAATACTTATTCGGTAATATGAATCAACCAAAAATTCAACCAAAAGCAGAAATTAAAAGTTATACCAGACAGTTATTGACTGAGAGGATGAGCAGACAGTCTCAGTCTTTACCTGTACTTTATCAAGCTCAGCCTGAAGAGGTTGATGAAGGTGGCTTAGATATTGGTAAGTTTTTCGCAGCTGTCAAGCGAAGAACATTTGTAGTTGCTACCGTAACTATTGCGGTTGCAGCTGCGGCCGTGACTCAGGCATTAATCAGTATGCCAACATACCAAGGTAGGTTTCAGCTTTTAATTAAGCCTTTAACTGTTGAGAACAAGTTGTCTTCCTCTCCTCTCAACGATGATAAAGAAACCGCAGATCCGAATCTAACTGTATTACAGATTTTACAAAGCCCTAAACTGCTGACTCCCATCTTTAAGCAGATTGAGGCTCGATATCCAAGCAGCCAAGCACCTCGTTTAAGTTTTAATTTAATACAGAAAACGAATATTGTAGAAGTCGGCTATCAAGATCCCAACCCAGCGAAAGTTGAGTTTGTGCTGGATTTATTAGCTAAAGCTTATTTAGTATACAGTCTTGAGGATCGCCGTACAGATGTCCGCGAAGGCGTTGAGTTTGTGGAAGGACAATTGCCAAAACTACGGCAACAAGTTAAAACACTCCAAGACCAATTACAAAATTTTCGGCAAAAGTACGATCTGATCAATCCCGCTACTCAAGGTCAACAGCTTGCTGCTCAACTCGATGGCGTTGTTGCACAGCGAAGAGACACCCAGACGCAACTGGCTAAAATGCGCGCTTTTTACACATCTTTGCAAAACCAGTTGCAGTTGCAATCACGTGAAGCAACAGCAGCAACTGCCTTGAGCGAAGCTCCTCGCTACCAAAATTTATTGAACCAACTTCAGCAAGTACAAACTCAAATTGCGGTACAGTTAGTTCACTATAGAGAAGATAGTCCACAGATTCAATCTTTGCGAGTTCAGGAAAAAAATTTGTTGCCTTTGGTGGAGCAAGAAAGAAAAAATATTTTAGGAAAAAACTTGCTAGGTACGACAGCCAAGACAACAACTTTAGCATCTCCCAGTTCTCTACGTCAGCAACAGACGCAGCAATTTTTTGATACTGCTAACCAAATTCAGTCCTTAGAAGCCCAATATAAAGCTCTAGCAAAGGCTGAAAATGTTCTGAGGGGGCAAGTAAGAGATTTTCCGGCTATCGTCCGTCAGAATGACGATCTAGAGCAGCAATTAACAATCGCTAAAGACGGCCTAAATCAATTTGTGGCTAAACGAGAAGCTTTGCGGATAGATATGGCACAAAAGCAGGTGCCTTGGCAGCTTCTTACTCCTCCTACCGATCCTCTACCTAGTGTAGCCAATGTAAGGTTGAATTTGATTTTAGGGACTGCTTTAGGTCTAATTTTGGGTATTGGAGTTGCTTTATTAGTAGATAAATTCAATAACCTGTTGTATACATCTAAGGATATTAAAGATACGACCGATCTGCCACTGGTAGGAGAAATTCCTTTTAAGCAAGAACCTCAGCAGTTACCTGTAGTAGCAGCAGGTGTGGCTGGCTTGATTCAGTTGCTGGGTCATAAACTAAAGCTTGGTCAACGTCAACAGCAGTCTCAACAACAAAATACTGCTCCTTATTTTTGGGAATCTTTACGCTCTCTACATACAAATATCCGCTTTCTCAGCTTTGATGCGCCTGTTCGCTCTTTAGCTGTTATCTCTGCTTCGTCTGAAGATGGCAGATCTACAATTGCTATGCATTTAGCACAAACAGCAGCAGTAATGGGTCAGCGGGTGTTGTTGGTGGATGCAGACTTGCGTAATCCCAAAATTCATAAAATGTTGGATTTACCTAACATCAAAGGTCTAAGCAATGTAATTGCTGCTGAAGTGGATTATCAAGAAGCCATCCATCAAGTTAATTGTCTATCTATGAAAGCCGAAGATGAAGCTTCTATCGAACCATCTACGTCTATGGAGTCGGCTGGAGAGGGTGGCTTTTTTGTCTTGAGTGCTGGTCAAATTCCGCCAAATCCCACAAATCTGCTTTCATCGCAAAAGATGCAAAACCTAGCAAGGCAATTTGAAGCTGCTTTTGACTTGGTTATCTATGACACTTCACCCCTACTAGGACTGGCAGATAGTAGTCTTGTAGCTACTAACACAGATGCTAGTATTTTGGTTGTGGGACTTGGCAAAACTCACCGTTCGGCAGTAGAAAAAGCATTAGAGCAATTAAAAATCTCTCAAACTCCAGTTTTAGGTGTAGTTGCCAATGGAGTTACTAGTTCTACAAGTGCTTAGTCAAGTGGCATTTTGGATAGAAGTTATTTTGTGAATGCAATTACAACTACCAAATGTATAGTAACTGATGCTACGGCTAATGGTTATAGCGCGATCGCTTGCTTTGGCTTTTTGCCTCAGCAAGTAGCCTTTTGTGTTGTTTGTCTGCTCAAGAGCGATCGCCTAAGAACAAGCTCGAATAATATTATCACCAGTTTTGTTAAAACAGAAGAGTGATAAATAAACTTTATATATGGCAACAGAATTCAGAGAAAGAGCGTTATTTCTTTTACGCCAAGCTCTTAATTAGCCATCGGCTGAATTTCGGGATGGACAGTGGAAAGAGCGATCGCTACTTTATTTTCTTTGCTGGAGAAAGTGGAACTCTCTACTTTCAGCCATCAGCAGTCTGAATTCTAGGAACTTTGCGATACATGGAGGCAATATGGGGCAAAATAGATTTTTGCCCATACCTCTATTGATAACCCAAGCGCGATCGCTACAGTCTTAACTTGAGCTTGCTACGCTAGCCAATATATATGTATTGCAAATTTTAGATGTCCGAGACGTTTGTTACTAGTGGAACTATCGCTGCGATCGCTACTGCCATTGTGCCGCAACAGGGTAGTGTGGGAATTGTACGGGTATCTGGAACGGAAGCGCTAGCGATCGCCCACATTCTCTTTCATGCTCCTGGTCGTCAAGTTTGGGAAAGTCACCGCATTCTCTACGGCTATATCCACCATCCCCTAACTAAACAGCTTGTAGACGAAGCACTACTATTAATTATGCAGGCTCCCCGTTCCTACACCCGCGAGGATGTGGTGGAATTTCATTGTCATGGGGGAATTATGGCAGTGCAGCAGGTGTTGCAACTGTGTTTGGAGGAGGGAGCAAGACTAGCGCAGCCAGGGGAATTTACTCTGCGGGCGTTTCTGAATGGGCGACTGGATTTGACGCAAGCAGAAAGTATTGCCGATCTAGTGGGGGCGCGATCACCTCAAGCAGCGCAAACAGCACTAGCTGGGTTGCAGGGAAAACTTGCTCATCCTATTCGCCACTTACGAGCAAGATGTCTAGATATCTTGGCAGAAATTGAAGCTCGAATCGATTTTGAGGAAGATCTAGCTCCGCTGGATGATAGTTATATTAAAACAGAAATTGCGCAAATTCTAGCAGAAGTCAGAAAAATTATTTCCACAGCTGACAAAGGTGAATTGCTCCGCACTGGGTTGAAAGTGGCGATAGTAGGATGTCCGAATGTAGGGAAATCGAGTTTGCTGAATGCTTGGAGTCGGAGCGATCGCGCTATTGTTACCGATCTACCCGGTACTACCCGCGATGTGGTGGAGTCTCAGTTAGTAGTAGGGGGAATTCCGGTTCAGGTGCTGGATACAGCCGGAATTCGTGCCACAGAGGATCGGGTGGAAAAAATTGGAGTCGAGCGATCGCTCTTGAGCGCTCAAGCAGCCGATCTAGTGCTGCTGACTATAGACGCTTCAACTGGTTGGACTGAAGCAGATCGGGATATTTACGAACAGGTGAAACACCGCCCTTTGATTTTAGTAATCAATAAAATAGATATAAAAACAGCGGAGTCGGTACAGTATCCAGCAGAAATTACTCAGGTTGTGACTACAGCCGCAGCTCTAACCCTTGGAATTGAGACTTTAGAGCAAGCCATTCTAGAAAAGGTGCAAACTGGAAAGGTTTATTCTGCCGATATGGATTTGGCGATTAACCAACGACAAGCCGCTGCGTTGACACTAGCTCAAACATCTCTAGAACAGATGCAAGCGACAATTGAGCAACAACTACCGCTTGATTTCTGGACGATTGACTTACGCGGTGCAATTCAAGCACTGGGAGAAATTACTGGTGAAGAGGTAACGGAATCAGTGCTGGATAGAATTTTCAGTCGCTTTTGTATTGGTAAATAACCTTCTGTGCGCTGGGAGTGGTTCGTATTCTTAATCCCGCGTTACTTCTACATAAATATGTTCTAAGCGTACTGGCTGACGGGAAATCGAATCTAGGGATATGCCATCAAAGCGAGATAGAATTTCCTTTAGTTCTAATGGCTGTGGTAGCCAAAAGGCGAGATCGCTGCCATAGCGGCGGTGAGTGAAACCCCATTCTTGGGCGCGGGCGATCGCTTGTTCTTCTTCCTGTGTCTGTACCAGCACAATCTCTGCTGCCTGAATGCGTTGTCGTAAATGTGCCATACTACCTTCAGCGACGATGCGCCCATGTTTGAGTATGCCAATTCTTTGACACAGGCGTTCTGCTTCTTCTAATAAATGGGTTGTGAGCAAAACTGTGATACCTTGATTTTTGAGAGTGCGAATCAATTCCCAAATTTCGTAACGCGCCTCTATATCTAAACCGACTGTTGGTTCATCGAGAATGACTAACTTGGGTTGATGGACGAGGGCGATAGCTACATTCATTCGTCGCTGCATTCCCCCACTTAGCTTTTCTACCGGAGTTCTTGCCCGATCTACTAAGTTGACAGCAGCAAGACACGACTGAATTTGTTGTCGCCGTTGTTGTGCTGGTAAGCCGTAGATTTGGGCAAAGAAATTTAGATTTTCTTCGCACGTCAGGGTTTTATAGAGTAAATTTTCTTGTGGGGCAATACCGATTAATTTTTTTGTTGCTTGTGAAACTGGTTGATCGTTGATGGCGATCGCTCCACTATCGGCTTGAAGTAAATTACAGATAATATTAATAGTTGTGGTTTTTCCGGCTCCGTTAGGCCCTAATAAACCATAAATTTCTCCTGGGGGAATGTGCAGACTTAAATCTTGAAGTACTTGTCTTTTTCCATAAGTTTTTTTTAGATTCTCAATTTTTAGCATTTTATTAGTTTCCTAAGTCGTTGTGAAGTTCTTTTTTTAATGCGGTGATTGCAAACACCGTTTTGAAGCAGAGGTGCGGGGCGGCATCCACATCGACTCTAGTCTTGAGGGGAAAAGTCCCTTTCCACAGGTGCAGTAGTGAAAGGGCGTTGCACAATATATATATGATGCAATGTCTGTCATTGTACCCATATCATTAAAAATGGTTGGGGCAAGAGCTAGCAAAACTATAGCAGTTCTCGTTTGATTGCAATACATTTATGACCTCGCTTCCATTCCTCTCTCCTACGAGGAGAGAGGCTTTAAATCTCCCTTCTTCGCTAGGAGGGCAAGGGGAGCGTACTTCAAGCAAATCAGAAGCGCTATATTTGTACCACCACTGTCAGCGTCAATTTATTGACACCAAGAGTCTAAAGGGTATCCTTGAGATCAACTTGAATAAGGGTGGGCATTGCCTACCTACTCTCTTTCATCGTCAACTTATTGATATCTATGAGTCTAAAGGGTATCCTTGCGATCGCCTTGAACGAGGAGACAAGGTGACAAGGTGTCGCACTAAACTCTCTTCACGTCAAAACCAGGGAGAATGTGTCCTGTAGTCTTTGCCAAACTCAAAGTTTTGCGCAGGAAGCTCCGGCAACTGCTTTGAGCAAGCTCAATTTAGAAATATTATCAATAGGAGGCGCTCTTATTTGATAATTTTTTTAGACCTTTCTTGGAGCTTAATGCTAGTATTTAGCATTAAATCATCTATCAATAGTAACAAAAGCCTTGAATCCACAAGTATTTTGCTAACTTACTTTTAAGTACTTGACAATGATTGTAAATAGTAATATCTTTTGAAAGTGCAACCCAAGTCGTTGGCTAAAGACTGATTCAAGCTCAAGCCAGTACTATAGTTTGCTTAAAAAATTTTCAAACTCAGTTCTATAAGGTACTTAAAAAACGGTGAGCAATTAGTGGTACTGTTCTAGCTAGATATCAAAAAAATTTCCAAGTTAAATGAGAAATATTCTTATTTAATTTTAGCCGATATCTTTAAGATCGCGCATTTCAGGGTGCAAAAACGAGCAATTAAGGAGTGGATTTGAATGTTGCAGACTAAAACGGCAACCTCTAGCAGATTGTCCATCCATCCGGTCAAAGAGTCGATTAAGGATTGTATTGGTTATACGCCTTTAATCTACCTCAAACGGCTGTTTGCCCAAGCAGGAGCTGAAGTAGTGGCAAAGCTGGAGTATATGAATCCGGGAGGTAGTATCAAGGATCGTCCTGCATATTTCATCATTGAGCAGGGGATTCGTGATGGCTCGATTCAACCAGGTAAAACGCATCTGATTGAGAGTACCTCTGGCAATCTGGGAGTGGCGATCGCAATGGTTGCGAGAATTTACGGGTTAAGTTTTACTTGCGTTGTCGATCCTAAGATCGCAAAAACGAACCTGAAAATCTTGAAACAGTTGGGTGCGAACGTTGAGATGGTAAACCAGCCTGACGATCGAGGAGGGTATCTCAAAACTCGCATTCGTAAAGTGCAGGAATTAGTTGAGAGCATTCCTGATAGCTTCTGGTTGAACCAGTACGCTAACAAGCTGAACTGGCAAGCGCACTACTACGGTACAGCCGATGAAATTGTGCGCCAGCTAGATGGGAGCGTTGATTACTTAGTGGCTGCTGTCAGTACAACAGGTAGTATTTTAGGGTGCGCCCGTCGCCTGCGAGAAGAGTTTCCGCATCTGAAAGTAGTTGCTGTTGATGCGGTGGGTTCAGTGATTTTTGGTGCTGCCCCAGCTCCACGAGAGCTGCCAGGAATTGGCTCTAGCCGCGTGCCAGAAATTTTGAATCCTGCCGAGATTGACGACGTAGTGTACATTAGCGATGCTGAATCGGTACAAGGCTGCTACGATTTACTGCGGCATGAAGGCATTTTAGCTGGAGGCTCGTCAGGTTCGGTAGTTGCGGCAATTCAGAAGCTGATACCAACATTACCTGCTCAATCCCGGATTGTGACAATTTTCCCAGATCGAGGCGATCGCTATCTCGATACAGTTTATGACGACCAGTGGGTGGCTAATTTAAATGCTTGAGATGAATTTTTGAAACACTCATAACCACAATGATTACTAGTACACAGATCGACCAATCTAACCTTGGCCAAACTGAAGCTCCGAGCTTTTTATATCTCAGTCGAGAAAACTTGATTCAGTTGGGCGGAGCATCATCAGATATTTATGTGGCAGCAATTACCGATGTTTTAGCTGCTCATGCTCGTGGTAATTTTGTCCAACCGCTCAAGCCCTATCTGAGAACTCAAGGCAAGCAAGGGCATATTGCCGACCGAATTATTGCTATGCCTGCCCATATTGGAGAAGACTATGCCGTGTCGGGCATTAAGTGGATTGGCAGCAAGCACGATAACCCAAGCCGCAGAGGGTTAGAACGAGCTAGCGGTTTAATTGTCCTCAACGATCCTGAAACTAACTACCCGATCGCGCTTTTAGAAGCCAGCTTAATCAGCAGCATGAGAACGGCAGCAGTGACAGCGGTGGCGGCAAAGTATCTGGCTCGTCCAGACTTTCAAACGGTGAGTTGCATCGGCTGTGGAGCGATCGCCAGAAACCAACTACGGTCTTTGCTAGAACAATTCGCCGCTATTAGCACAATTCATTTGTTCGATCTAAATCGAGAGGCTGCACAGCGCTTAGGTGTAGAGTTGCAGGCTATGAAACCGAGCTTGGAGGTAGCGATCGCTGATGACGCTGTATCAGCAGTCCAAGCGGGGGAAGTGGTGATTACTTGTACAGTAGTCGATCGACCATACATTGAGTTTGAGTGGTTGCAACCAGGTGCTTTCGTGAGCAACGTCTCAATCATGGACTTGCACAAAGAGGTGTTCTTGCAAGCCGATAAAGTGGTGGTTGATGACTGGGAACAAGCTAATCGAGAAAAGAAAGTCCTCAATCAACTCGTTTTAGAAGGTCGATTTTCCAGAGAACAACTCCATGCAGAGTTAGGAGAAATCATTATCAACGCCAAACCTGGCAGACAACGGCAAGATGAGATCGTTGTCTTGAACCCAATGGGGATGGCAATTGAAGATCTAGCCTGCGCTCAAAGGCTATATCAAAAAGCTTTAGCAGAAAACATAGGCACCCGATTAAGCCTCTATTGAGAAGTGCTTAGATGAGTATCTCCCTAAGTCTTCCCTTATCCTCTACTACCCCTGCACCCTCTGTAAAAGAACAGGGAACGTTCGATGCAACAGCCGATTGTTTCTTTAGATTTTTCTTTGCCTTCAACTCTGATATCGAGGCAGCAGATGCGGCAGCAACAAGCATCCGAGCGAGTGCTGCTAGACTTAATCGATGCCTTGCTGCTGGAAGACACCTTTAAACTGAGGAGCCAAGGCGAGATAGTACCATCAGCAGGAATGGACTTAGTTTCTGCCATTGACTTACAGCCAGGAGAAAATCTGTTTCGCTTCTGGTTAGAGCCTGAGAAACGCTACTTGCTATTTGCCGTTACTGCTTCAGTGTGGCGATCGCACCAATCTCGTCTGCCAGTAGTTTTAGTTGACGGTGCCAATGGTAACTGGCTAACCAAAAACCTCTCTGCGGTTGAAGTCATTACAGAACTAGCAAATGCTTCGCGTCTGACAAATGAGATCCCCAATCTAGAAGGCTTTTTAGCAGAGTTAGGCAAAGCCCTCGAACAGACAGTTCTTTCTCTAGAAGCGATAAGTTCTGCAATCGATCCGCTGTGTGTTGATTGCTCTAATTTTATTGGCTTAGAACAACTGGCAAGCTGGCGCGATCGCCCCTTTCACCCTACCGCTAGAGCCAAAGTCGGATGGGATGAAGCCGCCTATCGTCGCTATAGTCCCGAATTCAATCAAACCTTGGGTTTGGCATGGGTGGCGGTGAGACGGGATTACCTAATGTGCAGCCAAGCAGCAGACAAATCCTTAGCAGAGTTGATTCTCAACCAGCAAGAACGTTCAGAGCTAGCCACTGCCTTGCAGCAAGCAGGAATTTCTGAAGCTGATTATGTGCCGCTACCCGTTCATCCTTGGCAACAACAACAGATTCTGCCGCAAGAATTTGCCGCTGAAATTCAAACTGGTATTTGTGTGCCACTGCAACTTCAAACAGGTGCTGCTTATCTCCCCACATCATCTCTGCGTTCTTTAGCGCCAGTCAAGGGCGGCGATCACGTAAAGCTGCCAATAAGTATTTACTCCTTGGGTGCGCTGAGGCTGTTACCAACTCGTTATTTAATCAATGGTGAAAAGGGGCAATATCTCCTCCAACAAGTGATTGAAAAACAGCCAAGTCTGGAACAGCGAGTTTATCTATGTGACGAAACCAAGTGGTGGTCTTTTTGTCAACCGGACGGCGATCTATTTGATGATAAACCAGGTCATTTAGGTTGTTTGCTGCGGCAATATCCCTCTAGTTTGCTTGCAGATAGCCAGGTGAATTTAATTCCCATGTCTGCGTTGGCAGTTCATCTGCCTGAGAAAAAGGCTCATTTATTCTCCCAGTGGTTAAATAGCCAGACAGATCGGGAAAGCCTGCAAACTGCTGTCTTAAATCTCTTTGCCCAAATCAGTCAGGAATCGATCTTAACTGGATTAACTTTTCTGCGTTATGGCATCATGCCAGAACTACACGGGCAAAACGTTGTCCTTGTTATGCGCGATAACCATATTACCGGACTCGTGCTACGAGATCACGATACAGTCCGAATTCATTTGCCCTGGATGCAGCAAGTTGGGATAAAAAATCCTCACTATTTGCTGAAAGAAAACACGCCCAATACTTTAGTCAATGGTACGCCTGAAGAGTTATTAGCATACTTTCAAACTTTGGTTTTGCAGGTAAATTTTGCTGCCATTATCGATGCTTTATCCCAGGTATACAACATTGATGAAACTGAATTTTGGCGCGTAATTGAAAGTAGTTTAAAGCAAGCGATCGCCAGTATTGATTTTACTCAATCGCAGAAATCAATTGTAGAACAAGCATTGTTTGTAGAAACCCATTGGCCGTTTAAACAGATAATCAATCCTCTGCTCAAGCGTCAAGGTACTGGTGGCGGCGGTATGCCTTCGGCTATGGGGAAAATCATTAATCCTTTGCAGAATTTGGAGCGCAGAAGATGACAAGTGCAAGCGTTTGGATGACTAATTTTAGAATTTTGTGGAGCGGCCAGTTTTTAGCGATCGCGGGATTAACAGTGATTGTGCCTGTGTTAACTTTCTATGTAGAAGAGCTGGGCACTAACGATCCACAAGCTGTGCAATTCTGGAGCGGTTTAGCCTTAGCAGCCCCAGCCATTTCTCTTAGCATTGCTTCACCCTTGTGGGGTAAGATTGGCGATCGCTGGGGGCGCAAGTGGATGGTAGTGCGAGCCATGTTTGGTTTAGGGTTGAGCTTGTGTTTGATGGGAATAGTGCAAACACCTTGGCAGTTTTTTCGTCTGTAGGCTGATTCAAGGTGCCTTTGGAGGTGTGGTTGATGCGGCTGCTGCTTTCTCCGGTGCAGAGGCTCCTCCAGAACAGCGGGGAGTTGTCTTAGGACGTTTGCAAAGCGCGGTTGCTGCGGGATCACTTGTAGGCCCCTTGATTGGCGGTATTTTGATTAGAATTTGGGGCTTTCGTCCTCTATTACTAACAATGGGAGTTTTAACCGGGATGTGTGCGATCGCTGCCTGCTTTTTCCTTCAAGAAAGCCAGCATCCCACTTCAGTTTCTACTACTCAAATCAGCATTACTCGTACCTTTAAAACACTATTACGCGAACCAAAAACCAGAGCGTTTATTCTGGCAGGTATTTGTGCGAAGGTTGGTATTTTTGGACTTGTTACTATTTTTGCTCCATTTGTAAAGGAGTTGGTTAACGCTCCCACTTCGACAGCAGCAGCCATGTGGGTAGGATTATTGCAAGCAGTTACTTGGAGCGCCACCTTTATTGGTTCGGGTTGGTGGGGTAAGCAAAACGATCGCAAATCTGTTGAATGGAATTATATTTTTGCCTCATTATTATGTGGTGTAAGTGTAATTTTGCAAGGACTAGTTCATCAGATTGAATTGGTTTTTATTTTGCGAGTGCTGCAAGGTTTTTGTTTCAGTGCTTTAGATCAATCTGTATTTTTGATGGTAGTTAAATCCTCAACTCAAGAAAATCAAGGTGTACGCATTGGCGCTACCAATAGTTATTTAACTTTGGGTCAGATATTCGGTTCTTTTAGTGGAGGCATATTAGCAAGTTTCTTAAACATTGAAGGAGTTTTCATTGTGATAGGTAGCGTATTTGCGCTTGGTTCTTGCTTGGTAGGACTAACTGTAAAACCCCTAAATATTACCAAGAGCAGGAAATAAATTTTTTGTTGGCAGTTAACATCATTTCAATCAGTTATTCTCCGGTCATGGCGGCTTTACTTGGCATAGTGAGCAGACAATTAAACAAGTTTAAACCCGCCCTGATTCTCTTCTTAGAGCATTTAAAACGTTCTCTGTCATTTTTCAGCTAATTGACTGCGATTGACTCATTGGCAGCTTAAAAATATTGGATAAGCATGATGAAGCAAGTTACTGAATTATTGAACAATTTAGCTTGTTCGAGCCTTGAATTAGCAAAAGATGCAGCCGTTGAAAGAGTATTAAATTCTTATATTAGGGAAATTAATCTTGATGAGATAAGACTTAAAGCTAATTGCAGTAATGTGCCAAAAAATGACAAGTTAGGCTGCCCGTTTAGGCTGGTATTAGAGCAAACAAAACAAGTAATTTGTGGTTATTTATCTTATTGCTCAGCAATTGGGCATCATAGCTATAGTTCGCATTTCTTCCTAGAAAAAGAAAATAAATACCAACCAGTTAAAGCCAAACAAGTAATTTTGTCTATTCTCGATGAATTGTCTCAGCAAGTTGAACGAAATAAACAAATTGAACGGCGCGATGAAATTTTTAATCACGTTTGTAATAGTATTTATAAAACTCAGCAGTATATTCAAAGTTTTTTAGAGACTAGAACACAAACAAATGAAATTGACTTTTTAGCTTCTGAACAATCCCTTTATTTTGGGCATCCTTTTCATCCCACTCCTAAAAGTTCAGAAGGTTTTAGAGATGATGATTTGCAACAATATGCACCAGAATTACAGGCAAAATTTGTACTAAATTATTGGGCGATCGCACCCGATTTAATTCTGGAGGAGTGGGTTAGTAAGCATGGCGATCGCAAAGATAGAGTGATTCCCCAAGCAGTACAATCTGCGGCAAAAGCAACACTAGATTCTCACCAGCAGCACTATCAATTGTTGCCTTGCCATCCTTGGCAAGCTCAATATCTAGCGCAATTACAGGTAGTGCAAGAACTTCAAAAATCGGGCAAATTAGTAAATTTAAGGGCGCTGGGGGAACCTGTATTTCCCACATCTTCGGTGAGAACTATTTGGCAGCCAGATTGCCCATATTTCTACAAACTGCCTTTGAGTGTACGAATTACCAACTTTATCCGCATCAATCCCTTAGAACAACTAAAACGGGCTATGGATGCCGGAAAAATAATTTCTCATCTGAGTCAAGCAGTCAATCGCCCTGACTTTCAAATTTTGATGGAATTCGGATTTCGTACTCTCTCCCTGGATAATATTTCACGCTCGGACAATGCTGAATTAATTGCTAATTTTGCAGTTCTGTTTCGTGAAAGTCCAGCAGAGTTACAAAGTAATAGTAACTGTTTATTCGTAGTGGCATCTTTACTAGAACCTTTTCCCGATAGTGATGAACCAAAATTATTTCAAGCTATACGTCAAACAAATCAAGGAAAACAGCCTAATTTATTAGCATGGCTGCACCAATATATTCAAGTATCACTGCAACCGATTCTTCATTTGTTTGCAGAAACAGGTATTAGTCTCGAAGCTCACGTTCAAAATTCCTTAGTTCAGTTAGAAAACGGGTTTCCCAGTAAGTTTTACGTGCGAGATTTAGAAGGAATTAGTCTAGATAAAAGCCAAGTAGCACAAGGTTGGTTAAATAGCCTCATCCCTAAAACTAGCCCTATTCTGTATTCCGAACAGGAAACTTGGTTACGATTGCAATATTACTTCTTTGTGAACCATTTGGGGCACCTGATTCACACATTAGCAAGATATAGCAATCAAAGTGAGCTTGTTTATTGGCAAGTAGTGCGAAAATTTTTGCAGCAGGAATATACTCAAACCTCCTCAGAGCGGTTAAAAAAGTTTACTAAAGCTCTATTAGAAAATGTGACTTTACCAGCGAAAGCCAATCTAATTAGTCGGTTTCAAGCGCGTAGTGAAACGCCTCTATATGTCAATATTGCTAATCCAATTTTTTTGTGTAGTTTGAAAAATTAAGTAGCTAGATTATGCAGACTAAAGTCAATCGAGAATTATTAGAGCTAGAAACTAGCTTGCATTCTGCTCAATTCGTTTCTGTTCGCAGGCGAATTTTTCGGCAATTGATAGAATCCTTAATTTATGAAGATGTCATTCAATATCAATCGACAGTTGTTTCAAAAGATATTATAGAGTTCAAAGTTGAAGGACGAGATCGAGCAGGACAATCTATTTCGTATTTGGCTTATGGTAAGCGGCGAATGAGTTTTAGCCGCATTCGTTTGTTACAAGAACCGATTTTAAGAATAGCAGACAACTCGAAGGCGGAAGCTACATCTCTTGCCACATTTTTAATCGAAATTTTCTCTTGTAGTGATGTAGATACAGGGCGATTAGCTACTTTCATAGATGAAATCCAGCAAACTCTGCTCAAAGATACGATCGCGCAATACCAACGTTCTCAGAATTCAAGGTTAACGAGAGATGGTAGTTATGATGACTTAGAAGGAGATGTCATGGATGGGCATCCCTATCATCCCTGCTATAAATCTAGAATTGGGTTTGACTTAACTGATAACATAAATTATGCTCCAGATTTTCAACCTGAATTTTCTTTGTTTTGGATAGCAATTCGTAAAGAAAACGTTTGTATTTCTACTACAGATACAATTACTCCAGTTCAATTTATCCAGCAGGAATTGGGAGAAAAAGATTACATCATTTTTAAAGAAAAGCTGAAAATACTAGGACATAACCCAGAAGATTATGTATTCCTACCAGTGCATCCTTGGCAATGGCGATCGCTTATATCAATTCAGTTTATTGAAGATATAGCCGAGCAACGCTTGATTCCTTTAGGGATAGGAACAGATCGCTATCGACCTCAACAATCGATTCGTACCTTAGCAAATCAAACTTGTCCTCACAAATATTATGTTAAGTTACCGTTAAGCATTACTAACACCTCTACTAGTCGGATTCTTGCACCTCATACCGTTAGTAATGCGGCAAAAATATCAGACTGGCTGACAAAAATTCACGAGCAAGATCGATATTTAAAACTAGAACTGAAGCTGATTTTGCTCAAGGAAGTTTTAGGAATTTCTTATCACAATCAAAATCTATCAGATATCCAACAACAGCAAGTTTATGGATTGTTAAGTACTATCTGGCGCGAGAGTTTAGTAACTTATCTGCAAGCAGATGAAGCAGCTATTCCATTTAATGCGCTCTGCCACATTGATATAGATGGGTATCCATTCATTCAGCCTTGGATCGATAAATGGGGAATAAAAAATTGGCTTGAGCAAGTTCTCAAAGTTACTATCTTACCTTTAATTCACTTACTTTTTGCTCACGGTATTGCGATGGAAGCTCACGCCCAAAATATAGTGTTAATTCATCGCTTTGGCTATCCAACTCGCATTGCACTAAAAGATTTTCATGATGGAATTAGATTTTCTAGAGATGCTTTGCGAGAGCCAAGTCTTTGTCCAATACTTCAGGCAACTCCTGCTCACCATGCCAGAGTTAATCGCAACTCATTTGTTGAAACAGATGATATAGCTGCTGTAAGAGATTTTCTGCATGATGCTTTCTTTTTTATTAACATAGCAGAATTTGCTATGTTTCTTGAAGAGAATTACGGCTTTCAGGAATATGAATTTTGGTCAAAAGTAGCAGAAATTATCTTGAGTTATCAATCAAAATTTCCTGATTTAAAACCGCAGTTTGAAAAATTTGACTTGTTTACAGAAACTATCCAGGTAGAACAGTTAACTAAACGGCGGTTATTTCCAGAAACAGAAATTAGAGTTCAGGCTGCTTTGAATCCCTTGTTTAGTGTTCGTCAGGGAGTAAAAATATAATGCTAACTCCTAACGCTGTGAAGCAGTCATTAGCAGAAGGACGACAAGTTTTTGGGCTATTCTGTTCTGTACCCGTCCCACTGATGATCGAAACGATCGCTCATGCTGGTTTTGATTTCGTAATTATTGATACGGAACACGCATTAGTCAACCCTGAAACCTTAGAAAACATGATTCGGGCGGCGGAGGCGGTGAACATTACCCCATTTGTGCGGGTTACGGGAGCCTCCCCCAATGATATTTTGCGTGTTCTTGATGCTGGTGCAAAAGGAGTGGTTGTGCCTCATATTTGCACAGCAGCACAAGCAGAATTAGCTGTGAAATCTAGCCGCTATTTTCCTGAAGGAATGCGAAGTTTGAACGGTGGACGGCCTGCTGGATTTGGCAAGTTAGACTTACCAACTTACATTCAGCAAGCCAATCAAGAGGTGATGGTTATTGCCATGATTGAAGACAGAGAAGGCGTAGAGAATTTAGATGCAATTTTATCAGTGCCGGGTTTAGACATGGTTTTAGAGGGAGCCGCTGACTTGTCGCAATCTTATGGCGTTCCTTGGCAAACGAGTTCTGAGCAAGTTAGAGAAGCGATCGCTCAAATTCATCATAAATCTCTACAAGCCAACGTTACTTTTTGTGCGATTCCAAGAGCTACTAGCGACTTTCAAAAATGGGTTAACCAAGGAGTGCAAGCGTTTGTCCTGGGAGACGATCGCGGTATTACTTATCGAGCAATGCGAGATTTCTTGCAATCGAAATTGCAATCTATAGAAACAGAAACAGCTAATTTTTTATGAACAACGTTATTCAAGCCATCCAGCAACAGAAATTACATCCAGAAAATTCAGTTTGTGCTTACTACTACGATCTGGATATTTTAAGAACTCATTTGAGTCAGGTGATGAGTACTCTACCCTCAACCTGCCAAATGTTTTATGCCATGAAGGCAAACTCCGATCCTCGGATTTTAGAAGTAGTAAGCAAATACGTACATGGCTTTGAAGTTGCTTCTTTAGGAGAGATCCATAAAGCCAGAGCTATCTCTGCTAACATACCGCTGATGTTTGGTGGTCCCGGTAAAACTGATGTAGAAATTAGAGGTGCGATCAGCCAAAATATCAAGTTTTTTAACGTAGAAAGTCTTCAGGAATTGCAGCGAATTCAACTAATTGCTCGTACCATGAACCGAGTAGTTTCAATTCTCCTGCGGGTCAATATTGGCGGCTCATTACCGTCGGCTACTCTCCAAATGGCAGGTAGACCAACGCAGTTTGGCATTGATGAATCAGAGTTGGAAGCAGCAATTACACTTGCTACCTCTAGCCCATATATCAAATTGCACGGCTTCCACTTTCATTCTATCTCTAATAACCTAGATTATCTTCAACATTTGCAACTCATAAACTATTACATTAATAAAATAGAAAGTTGGATAAAACGCTATAGATTAAATATTGATTGCATTAACTTTGGCGGTGGCATAGGTATTAATTATTCGGATTTGAATCAACAATTTGATTGGAGCATTTTTACTTCTAAATTGCAACATCTACTAGCAAGTACAAATCTCAAAAACACAACGTTTTTATTTGAATGTGGGCGTTTTTTGACAGCATTTTGTGGATTTTATGCTGTTGAAGTACTTGATATTAAGAGAAATCATGGCAAAGACTTTGTTGTTACCCAAGGAGGAACACAACATTTTCGCCTACCAGTTTCGTGGAATCACAATCATCCCTTTACTGTAGTACCAATTGAACAATGGCATTATCCATTTGAGCGCCAAGCAGTATCCTCTAGTGAGGTGACTATCGTTGGACAGCTATGTACACCCAAAGATGTGTTTGCTAGGAATGTGTTTGTCAAAACTATTCGGCTAGGTGATGTGATTTTATTTTTATATACAGGAGCATACGGATGGGCAATTTCTCATCATGATTTCCTTAGCCATCCACACCCGCAAAAGTTTTACTTAGAAGCGGCGTAAGTGCTATAACGTTGCTCAAACGGCTGTCACTGACGAGAATTGCACGGGTATTTGGCGATCATCGGACTGGCTACAGAACTACGTCCAACGCCAAATACGCGGCGGTTCCCAAGCAGGTGAGCGCGGTATTCCAAAAAAAGGATGCTTGGCACTCCAGGGTGATGAAATTTTTGTCCTGAAATTTATTGTTGGGCGTTACATTCTATGTCTGCCGAGGGAATTCTGTCATCTGAGCTAAGTAGGAACTAATCAGCCGCCTGCCTAAAATCCTGCTAAGCAGCCACCAAATTAGTAAGTTAATCGCTGCGGCCAGCAGTAAAGAAACGACGTAAGAAATTACTGTGGGGAAGCCAAAGATGATTGACAAGCAGGAAGCTATAAACAGCCAAACACCGATGTTAGTGCCGACAAAGGGAAGTAGTAGTTGTAATCTTCCCCTACGGGATATAGGGTTAGTAGATTGGTTTCTAGACCAATATCGCAGCCGTTGCTGGAGTATTGCTACAAGTGGTACGCCACAGGTGAAGCTTGTGAGCAAGCCAACTAAGAGGGAAAAGTATGGTGGTTGCGAGGGTCTAGACAAAACAAAGTCAATGAATTGTTGTATGTATGCAGCCGAGTCCATGCTAAAGAAGCCTTTTCTTTTTAAATACTTGCGCTGTCAACATCCCTAATACGCTCGACCTCTTGGGCGGCGCGCACCGACTTTGTTGGCAGATAAATTTCTAGAAGAGTGAAGTAGCTGTGCGCCTCGAACGGCAAAGGTGAATGTTGCACTCGTTCGCATCACGATCACAAAAAGTGATGAGTCTGCATACATTCTGCTTGCCCCGCTTTGAATGCATTAAAAGCGATCGCGTCTCCTGTTATCCTTTGATCTGGACATCACCGGGACAATTGCATTATCCTTGTTCGTCTGTGTACTCGGTACTAATGTCTAGCCTGTCCGCATCAATTTTTGGTATGTCGCCCACCCTCTAGTATTGTTGGGCCTGTTGTGTTCACGCACAGCAATTGCAGGATAAGCTTTGTATTTCTAGAACACTACCGAGTTGCGATTTCTGTCGCAACTCTATGTTTTAAGGCAGTGCTTCCCGTTGAGTTGACACCTGTATTGTGGTTTGTTTAATCAGGCGTTGCTGGCAATTTGGACTTTGGACAAACAACATTAGCAACTGGATGAAACCTGGTACTCTAAAGATATTGTGGGCGAATTTAACATTACAGCTGGCAATGTCGGCAATACCTTGTATTAGCGAACAATTTTATTAAGTTTGGCGCTATTTCGCCACATTCGCCCAGCGGACTCTAAGTGGTTAGGCTAGATAGTTTTGTCCAAAGTGCAATTAGCTTGACAATGCCCTCAATTGGTGAGCTAGCAGATGCTTTATTTATAGACAAACCAATCTTGAATGCCACCGCGACTAAGAATAGTTTCAGCGCGACCGATATCGTCTTCTGAGCCTTCTACCATCACTAGATAACCACCGCGTGATAGCCAATCTTTGTACGCTTCGGCTTTTAGTTCAGGAATTGCCAGACTGCTCATTCCCCCGACTAAGCCGCCTGCTGTTGCTCCAACAGCAGTACCAGCTAGGGTTGTGGCTAAAGCATTTGCCGCAACACCACCTGCTACTACCGGACCCAAACCAGGAATTGTTAAAGTTGCAATTCCCGCTAATACACCAGCTAGTCCTCCTAATGCACCCCCAGAGATCGTACCTGCTCTAGCAGCTTGATCGCCTTGATTTTCGACATCACCAAGGTTGTTAGCCGCTGTCTCTACTTCTTCAGGATTTGTATCAGGCCCGATCGCGGAAACTTTATCCATCGGAAAGCCTGCTGCTTTCAGTTCATCGATCGCCTTTTCGGCCTCAAAACGGTTAGGAAATACACCAATAGAGCGCTTTTGTTCAGGTACAGTAGAGCGGTTTTGTTCAGGTACAGTCATTGTTTTCCTCGCCAATAAAAAGTATCGTTTGGACTTTAATCTTGCCGTTTTCAGTTTTGACTCATTTTTGTCACAATAAGTCAATATTTAGGCAAGAAAAATTTACACATTCGGCAAAAAGGTGCCGTTCTAGGGAACTTTCAACCAATAATTCCAAGCCGAAAGCGGTGACAGCAGTACAAGTGAGATTTTGAGTTGATGAAAGAAAACTATCCCACTATCTGCCTCATACTAGGTTCAATTAACCTAGCAGTGCTGCTTAACGGCATATCCCCCAACACCTGCTCAAGGGTTGATAATGCCGTAGTAAAGCGCGCCAACAAATAAGAGAAGCGCAAGAACAACCAAGCTAACACTCATGCGGAACCAGACATTAGGTATCTGTTGGCGCGTGAGTACAGTATCTGCTTGTACCTGAGTCATCGGCTCAGTTTTCGATTTGGGATTTATGTGGGAAGTTGTGTCCTTTGACTTGGGAGCAGTAGCCCCAAGTTGCTTTGCCCAGGTTTCTTGTGATTCCATATTCTCGTCCAACTGACTCTTCTCTAGTTCTAAAGATTTACTAACAACTACATCCAACTAAGCGAAGAACTTGACTTGGAAAGGGTTCTGCTAGAGGAGTTAGCCCAAACTGAAATTGAAATGTAATTGTGCATCGACTTCAAAATGTGGCTCAATGCGCGTCAATGCAAGACTTGCCAACAGAATTTTGTCCAAAGTTGCAATCAATTACAAAACCATCTTTACCTGACACTCAAACCATCAACCTTGTACTTGCGCACATCGAGCAGTCAGGTAGCTTGTATGGTTAATTGCATAAAGCGCACCGAGTGGAGTTTAGCCAATCAAATTGAGTACGTCACGAAGCACGCTATAGCCTGCCAGATCCCAAAGTAGGTAAGCAAGAAAACCAATCATGGCTAAACGCCCGTTCCAAAGTTCAGCTTGGGGATTCCAGCCAAAGATAAAGGCATTACGATCTGTGCCATTGTAGGCTTTAGCAACAGGTGGTTTATCAGTAGTGGTTTGCATTGTCACTGCTCCTTAACAAATCTTTGTCATTGCGCTCATGTTTTGATAGTAGCCACCCTCAACGCGACGAATCCCTGCCTATAGGCTTAAACTGCACCCAACTCTAAAGGACGATTCTACGGTTAAGAATACTGTATATAAAAACACAGTGCCTGCCTTTGATATCGTTGCCCAGATGCTACGAGCTAGCTGAAGTAAAGGCGAATTTTCCCAGGATAGAAAAATCAGACACAGCTTGCGCTCGCAAGCAATTTCAAGTGATGACTAAATTGATTGGATAAGGTTGAAAGACATTTTTGGTAACAAGAAAAACAATCTCTCAATAGTAGTTTTCTCAATCAGAGCCTGAGTCAATTGCTAACTTGACTATGTTTATTAATTCCATCACACGACACGATAAACAATTTCTGATTTAATAACACGCTGAATTTAGTCGCCCCTTGAAGTGTGTTTACAATTACATCTCAACTTCACGTCAGGCTAACTCTTTTGATAGAACATACGCCGCACCAAGCTTTTCCTAAGAAGGATGTAGTTTTATATAAGTGTTTGAAACTAGATCAATAGAAGAGTCATAGAACCCGCGATCGCGCGGCGATTACTTGGTCCTAGTGGAAAGCTCGAAAGATAATATCGCTCGTGCTGAAACTATTCTTAGTCGTCGTGACATTCAATTGGAGATTTATTTTGTCTATTAATAAAGTCTTTGGTATAGCACCAATTATCAATGAAATAACCCCATATACGGCTGATATAACCTTCAATGCATACATAATGGAGGATTGCATTTTATGGAACCAAAATAACTGAGTCAAGAACTGCGGCAAGGAGATAGCCCTGATTTGACTCATCGGCGATGGATTATCGGCTTGTCTATGCTTGGCGGTTCGATGGGACAACTCGTCACACTCTATCAGTCGTTCGCATCGTTAGCTCTGGCAGTACTAGAGGTTGTTAGCGCTGTTCGCACCCTACTTGGACAAGGTGAGGAAGACACCGCAGCAAGCGGTAATCAATAACAGTTTGATTTTTGCAAGTGTAAAGGAGTAGCACGAATGCAACTTAAACCAATAAATCAGCAAGTGGTCGCAGTAGTTGGAGCTTCAAGCGGCATCGGACGCGAGACAGCCCTCCAGTTTGCTAAAAAACGAGCGAAGGTAATTGTTTCTGCACGCAACGAGTCGGGGTTAGCTTCCTTAGTAGACGAGATTCAAAGTTTTGGCGGTGAAGCAACTGCTGTAGTAGCTGACGTGACCGTATTTGAGCAGGTCAAAGCGATCGCAGATAAAGCAATCGAGTTGTACGGACGGTTGGATGCCTGGGTACACTGTGCCGCTGTCAACCTCTATGCCACCTTTGAGCAAACAACACCAGAGGAGTTTAAGCGTGTCGTCGATGTCAATTTGATCGGGCAGGTACACGGAGCAATGGTTGCCTTGCCTCATCTCAAACAAGAAGGTCAGGGAGCGCTGATCCATGTTTCCTCGGTGGAAGCGAGGCGAAGTCTTCCATATCACAGTGCTTACGCAGCAGCAAAGCACGGTATTGATGGCTTTCTAGAAGCCTTACGTGTCGAATTGATGCACGAGAAAGTGCCCGTCAGTGTCACCAATGTGATGCCTGCCTCAATCAATACGCCTCTGTTTAACAAATCCCGCACTAAAATCGGCGTGAAACCACAAGGTCTGCCTCCGATCTATTCACCACAAGCTGTAGCAGATGCGATCCTCTACGTTGCTGAACATCCAACCCGCGACTTTGTAGTTGGTGACGCTGGACAGATGATGCTTTTGGGGCAACGGCTTTCACCCCAACTCATGGATGCTTTTATGCTGCTTACGGGCTTTAATGCTCAGAAAACCAGTCAGCCGAAATCGGAAGATGCCCCAGATAATCTATTCGAGCCGATCGCAGGCTTTGACAAAGTTGAGGGAGATTTTAGCTCCAAGACACAGCCGAGTGTCTCTACTTGGTTGGATACTCATCCAACAGCCAAATGGGGAGCGATCGCCAGCGTCTTGGTGGGAGTGAGCGCTTTGGCATTACTCACAGGGGCGTTTGGCACTGACAGGGCATTTTGACCTTTTAGCCTATTACGTCCAACGATCGCACCGCGAAACAACCTGAAGAATTCTGACGGGCTTACTGCTGTGCTTGAATCTTATTAAGTAACGCTTCATCGGAGTAAGACGTTTCCCACTCACCCTGAAGCTTAAGCCGCACCGACTTTGCACCACCACTGGGCGTACAGACGACCCAGTAGGTGTCCTCCTCCCCTTTAACCTGAGCCGCATCCTTGTTTTCTGCATTGTTGTCAAGCCCAGAATAAGCTTGAATACAGCTCCAGGTAATACCGTTGCTATCTGTAATCTCTCGTTCCATGACTATCCTTTGAGTTACTGTACTTCTATCCAATCGTCTTTGTAGGCACGAATGGTAATCTCAGCACCTACAATAATGCATCGATCTTTGGGATGTTGGAAGTATTGCTGTCCGTTAAGTGACTCGCAAAGCCTACCATCCATGTTTATTAGTAATAAGCTCATTGTTACTCAAACGAATTCGCTGCTTTACCTAAGCTACAATCCATTTCCTTTCCTCTAGCTAATGGAATGCAGCCTATTTTTGAAACGAGTGAAGTATTAAACTAATGAGTTAGCAAGAAAAGGTTGTTAAGCAACCGGAAGATTAGACAAATTGTTAATGCCAAAGTCCTAGAATTCAACCGAAAAATTTAAAATATACAGTAGACCTCTTGCCCGAATGTTTTGTAGGCACGAGTCCAGCCTAGGTTTTTAGTTAGGAATGAAGATTTTTAGTAAACCTACCTCTACCTAACTCTAGATGAAATTAAGCTGTATATACTGACAGTAAATTACAGGTAGTTATAATTACAATTTGAATTAACATCAATCTACTTCTTTGGTAAGAAGTTTATGAAATTGCTAAACGTTAATTTTAATTATAAGTGAGCAAATAGAAGCTTGCAAGTGTAAGTAATTAGAAATTAGCTGAATATATTTTTCAGTTAATATCAAGTTAAAAAAATTAGCCTGGGTTGAGATTATTGCATTTAATTTAACCCACCTAATTATCTGATGAAGATTTTGTTTAAAGTTAAAAGTCATGGCTATTTCACTCAAACCCCTCCGAAACCAAGTAATTGTCATTACTGGCGCTTCCAGCGGAATTGGCTTAGTGACTGCCAGAATGGCGGCACAACAGGGCGCGAAGGTTGTCCTTGCAGCCCGCAATGAGGATGCCCTGCGTCAACTTGTTGATGAGATCCGCAGCCGAGGCGGTGAGGCAATCTATGTTGTCGCCGATGTGGGACAAGAAGAAGACGTTAATCGCATTGCAGATGTGGCGATCGCTCAGTTTGGTAGCTTCGATACCTGGGTTAACAACGCTGGCATATCTATCTTCGGTCGCTGCCTTGAAGTTTCAATACCGGACATGAAGCGGATGTTCGACACCGACTTCTGGGGGGTCGTTTATGGTTCCCGTGTTGCAGCTAACCATTTTAAGCAGCGTGGCAGTGGTGGTGCGTTGATCAATGTCGGTAGCTTTCTTGGAGATCGAGCGGTAGCAGTTCAGTCAACTTATTCGGCTGCAAAGCACGCGGTTCACGGCTGGACGGATGCCCTGCGGATGGAGTTGGAGGCAGAAAAAGCCCCGGTTTCTGTGACATTGATTCACCCCGGACGGATTGACACTCCATACAACGAACACGCCCGCAGCTATATGCCGGGGCAACCAGCCCATCGGGGCATGATCTATCCACCAGAGGCGGTGGCTGAAGCGATTTTGTATGCAGCAGAACATCCAAAGCGGGATATGTTCGTTGGCTCCCAGGCTAAACTCCTGGCAATGCTAGGTGCCCTATCGCCACGACTGACAGACAAGTTGATGGAGATATGGGCGTTTCCCTCCCAGCAGTCCGATCGCCCTTCTCGCGATCGAGAGGACAACGCGCTCTATCGGCCTGGCTATGGGATGCACGAGCGGGGAACGCACCAGGGATGGATTCGTTCGGGTAGCCTGTACGTAAAAGCTGAGAAGCATCCGGTTCTCACAACTATGGCTGTAGCTAGTCTAGGCGTAACAATCTTATTGCTTGGGGCATCCCGTTTCTAGAGCTACTAAGTCTACGCCTGGTTCCTTACTCCTGAATAATTAAATTGGCTCAGATTAGCCATCGAGGAGAAGAACCACATATTATCGCTGGCTGCGTTACCACTGGGCTAAAGTCGTTTCTAGAAGCAAGTTACAATTGCACAACCACTTAAATTACAAAGTAAAAGGTTGCACCTTGCTCAACAGCACCGTTCGCCCAAATTTGACCATTATGACGGTGAATGATACGCTGAACTGTTGATAAACCAATACCTGTGCCTTCAAACTCAGTAGCTGTATGTAGGCGCTGAAAAGGATTAAATAATTTGTCTGCATAGCTGTTATCAAAGCCAGCACCATTGTCACGAATGAAATACACAACGGTATTGGATGAGCAGTCAGGCAAATTTGAGATTTCAACTGTTGAATCTGACAACCCGAATTCAATCCGAGCATTGGTTTTCTTATTAGTGTATTTCCAGGCATTGCCCAGTAAGTTTTCTAAAGCTATTTTTAGTAGTTCTCGATCGCCTTGAACCACTAGTTTTGGCATGATAGCAACCTCTACTTGCCTCTGTGGAGTTACTTGTTTGAGTTTGTCAACAATCTCTTGAGCTAAAGCACTCATATCGACTGATTCATATTGCAGTTCCCAATGGGCAACTTTGGAAAGACGCAGCAGAGCATTTGTTAGGCCTGTCATGCGATAAGTTGCTGTATGTATACTTCGCAAGTAGCTTTTGCCCTCTAGATCTAAATTGTCTGCATAATCTTCTTGTAGAGCTTTACTGAAACCTGCTATACGGTTTAGGTAAGCTTTTAAGTCGTGGGAAACTGCGTAGTTGAAAGCCCTTAATTCTTGATTGGTAGCTTCCAAATCAATCGCCCGCTGCTGTAGATCCTGATTCAGCTTGTTGACTTGCTCTTCTGCTTGCCGACGCTGAATAATTTCCTCTGCCAGTTGTTGATTAGCGGTTGCAAGTTTAGCTGCTTGTTGTTTAATCTCCTCTGTTTTTTTAAATAAATCAACAAATACTTCTACCTTTGATTGCAATATTTCTGGTACAACAGGCTTAAACAGGTAGTCTACTGCCCCTAGCTGATAGCCAGTCACAACCCGATTCTCGCTTTTGTCAATCGCAGTTAGGAAGATAATTGGCGTATGGCGCGATCGCTTGCGATCTCGAATAATTGCAGCTGCCTCAAATCCATTCATTCCCGGCATCTGCACATCCATCAAAATTACGGCAAAATCATGATACAGTACGCACTTGAGAGCCTCTTCGCCAGAGGGAGCTTTCATTAGGTTATAGCTTGATATTTCAAGAATTGCACCCAGTGCTAATAAATTTTCTGGATGGTCATCTACTAGTAAAATGTTAACTTTTTCTTCAGACAGCATATTATGCTAATTTGTAGCAACAAATACAGAAATAAATTTCTAAGTCGTGTAGAATGATTTGTTTAGATAAATTTGATAGATCGCCATTGCTTAACAGATATAGCGCTAGTGTAGCCGTACTCAAGTTGCATCTTGCAAAATTACTCTAATAATTATTTTTCCTTCCTTCTGCTCTATCGGCTAAATTAATCAAGCAGGAGGAAATTTTTGTCAGGGGTAAAATATAATCTACTTGAGTGGCTGCGATCGCAGCAGTGGGCATAGAGCTGCTTTGAGCCTCAGATGGCTCTTGAACAATTGCTAGTCCGCCTCTTCTTTTTAAAGTTGCTAGACCTTGAGCGCCATCTTTGTTAGCTCCAGTTAGAATTACACCGATAGCTCTATCTGTGTAGGCATCAGCAGCTGACTCGAATAGTAGATCGATAGAAGGACGTGAATACAGCACTGGTGCTTCGATAGACAGAGCAAAGTTACCTGGTTCTACTAGCAAGTGATAATCAGCAGGCGCGAGGTAAACGTATCCAGGAGCGATCTCCACTTTATCTTCTACCTCTAGCACTGGTAAAACGCTATGGCGTTGTAGCAGATCGCAGAGCAGATCTCCTGCATTCCTCTGGCGGTGCTGAGCAATAGCGATCGCCAACGGAAAATCTTTGGGTAAACCTGACAGCAAGATTTCAATTGCCTGTAATCCTCCCCATGATGTGCCAATAACAATAAGTTCAAATGCCATAAATTAAAACGAAATTAGAATTAAAAAATGTTTCAGCATTTGCGATAAAGCTTTTCACGGCTGACTAACTCTTCGTAACATTGACCATAGGAAGTAAGCATTAAAGATTCTTGACGACCTAGCCCTAAAATGCCAAATCTAATTAGACTCTTGTAAAACAAGGCTTGAACTCGCTCCTGAAGTGTTTTGTTGAAATAAATGAGGACATTGCGGCACAGAATCACATTGAACTCGTTGAAAGCATTATCTCCAGCTAAATTATGTTGAGAAAAAATTAGATTTTGCTTTAAAGATGAACTAAAAATTGCATTTTCATAGCCAGAAGTGTAATACTCAGAAAAAGATTGTTTACCACCTGCGCTTTGATAATTTTGGGTGTAATCTTGCATCCGATTTAAGGAAAAAATCCCTGCCTTCGCTTGCTTTAATACTACTTCGTTTATGTCTGTTGCATAGATACGGCAGCGATCGTACAAACCTTCTTCTTGCAACAATATTGCCATTGAGTAGACTTCTTCACCCGTCGAGCATCCAGCGTGCCAGATGCGAATGAATGGATAAGTTCTTAACAACGGCGTAACTTGACTACGAAATGCTTTGTAAAAGCTGGGGTCACGAAACATGGTAGTAACGTTAACAGAGAGTATGAGCAAAAACCGCTCCAAGCAATCTCTGTTATGCAACACCTTCTCCTGAAGTCCAGATACAGTCATCACTCCTTCTGCGTGGATTGCCGCCCAGATCCGCCGCTTGAGTGAAGCTGGAGCATAGTTACGAAAGTCATAGCCATAATGACGAAACACGGCTTCTAAGAGTAACTCGATTTCAAGAGTTTCTAGTTCTAGTTCGTAATTACTCAATCCTCACTCCTAGGGGCTTGTATCCGTTTCTTTTCACTACTGTAGGGCGGGTTTATTTAGGCGTTCTGTCACCCTACACTCATATTTGTTAAACCCGCCCCTACGAAAGCCGATCACCGATACAGCCATACTCTCAACAATGAGAGTAACTGCTCAGTATCAACAGGTTTAGCGATGTAGTCTGATGCACCTGCTTCGAGGCACTTTTCGCGATCGCCCTTCATTGCTTTTGCAGTCAGCGCCAAAATTGGTAATGAGCGAAACTTGGTTTGGGAGCGAATTGCACGCATTGTCTCGTAACCATCCATTTCTGGCATCATGATGTCCATCAAAACTGCATCAACATCAGGAGTGTTTTGCAACATATCGATGCCTTTACGACCATTTTCGGCAAACACAACTTCCATTTGATGCTCCTCTAAAATGCTGGTGAGGGCAAAAATATTTCGGACATCATCATCCACAATCAAAATTTTCTTACCCGCTAGCACAGGTTCTTGCTGCCGCAGTTGCGCCAAGATTTGCTGTTTGGCTTCCGGTAAATTAGATTGGACGCGGTGCAAGAATAAAGCTGTCTCATCCAAAAGCCGCTCTGGTGACTTAACATCTTTGACAATGATTGCCTCAGTCACTCGCCTAAGTTCGGTTTCTTCTTGCTCGGTTAACTTCTTGCCTGTATAGATAATGATCGGTAAAGAAGTACGACCGCCATTGCTAAGGCCCACTTGTTGCTCAATTTGCTTAATCAATTCAAAACCACTCATGTCTGGTAGCCCAAGATCGAGTACAACACAGTCAAAGGGATTAGCTCTTAAGGCTGCCAATGCCTCAGATCCTGTGCCGACAGCAGTTGTGCGAACGTCACCATCGCCGATTAATTCCACAATACTTTGACGCTGGTGTTCGTTGTCTTCCACCACTAACAACCGCTTGAGCGGGCGCTCTACAAAGTTTTGGATGTTAGTTAACGATGCAATCAGGGCTTCTTGACCAACAGGCTTTTGTAAGTAGGCGATCGCTCCTAGCTGCAAGCTTCTTTGCCTCTCTTCCAAACCAGAGACAATATGAACCGGAATATGCCGCGTCTGTGGGTCGTGCTTCAAACGATCTAACACTGTCCAACCATCCATTTCAGGCAATCCGATGTCTAACATGATGGCGGTAGGAAGAAACTGCTGTGCCAAAGCCAACCCCGTATCACCCTGTAA
>QQTW01000328.1_pt1 | contig 29207 bp, 22 predicted proteins | sample 1904831 | NCBI WGS metagenome assembly QQTW01 (sample SAMN09435610, study PRJNA476489) | Subsurface metagenome, whole genome shotgun sequencing project.
ATACAGAATTTTACACGGGGATGTTACGTTTACTTTGGGGAGCATTTAGATAATCTGTGGCTTTGAGACCCAAAGTAATAAATTTATTGGAATGCAAAAATATTTAATGGGGGAGCGAGCTAGGAATTTTGATGAATAAAAGTATGGATATTGAGGCAAAATTAGCAGCCATTGGTACAGAGGTGCAAACTTTAGCCCAAAGCTGTCAAGATGATAGTTTAGCGCTCTTAGCGTTGCTACGATGTCTAGAAGCTTTGCATAGAGAGATCCGAGAAGGATTTTTTCAAGAGTCTTTACCTGATAGCCGTCATGGATTCCATACTTTGCTCAAAGATATTGAATCCCAAGGAGGCTGGCCCTACATTGAAAGGATGAAGTTGCAATCTTTATTGAATGATTGGTTTGTGGAAGATAAGCAGGAAATAGTTTCTACCTCAGTAAAAGCTCAAAATACTGATACATCAACTTCTGAGTGATTGCACCCAACTCCTTAGCGTTCGCTTCAGTTGTAAGTCTGTACCTTGGAGCAAAGACAGGCTAAAAATTTCTATTTACAGTTTTCCTTATCGCCAATTAGCTCATGAATTTTTTTGATAAGTTAGATGCCGCGATCGCCCTAAATCAAAGTTTGCTATTTGTGGGACTCGATCCTAACTTAGAAATGATGCCTAGTAGCGGCGATCGCGATCTTATTGCCAATTTGTCCGATTCTTTGCAATTGATCATCGCTCAAACAGCCGATCTGGTTTGTGCTTACAAGCCCACCTTGGGCTTTTACGAGGCTTTGGGCGCAGGCGGGATAGAATTACTCGAAAACACTTTAAAGGCTATCCCTAGTCACATTCCAGTGATTCTAGATGCCAAACATAGCGACCTCAATACCAGTAGTGTTTTTGCTCGGACGGTATTTAATCAGTGGGGAGTAGATGCTATTACCCTTAGTCCTTACGTTGGACAAGACCACATTGCGCCGTTTTTAGTTTATCCAGGTAAAGCAGTATTTATTTTAGCCTGTACGTCTAACCTGGGTGCTAGAGCTTTGCAGCAGTATCCTAACAACGATGCTCCTTTGTACTTGCAGGTAGTTAAAGCCGCTCAAACTTGGGGAACTTTAGAACAAGTTTGTTTAGAGGTGGGGACAACTTCACCAGAGGTTTTAGCTAGAATTCGAGACTTAGCACCAGAACGAGTTATACTGGCGCGGAGTATTTGGGCTATTGGTGGCAATTTAAACAATATTTTAACGGCGGGTTTAAATAATAATGGTGATGGTTTACTAATTCCTGTCCCTCAAGATAACTTGGCAAATAACCAATTTGCGGAGATTAATTCTTTACGTTTAGAAGTTAACCAAATTAGAGAACAAGTTATTTCTAAAGGTTCTAGTTGTGCTATTTGGTTGCCCGATGTTTGTTTGTTAAATCAACACCGTTATTTTGATTTAATCTTACAGCTTTACGATCTTGGTTGTATTATGTTTGGTGATTTTGTCCAAGCATCTGGGGCGACTTTTCCTTACTACGTAGATTTGCGAAAAATTATTTCTAATCCGCAAGTTTTCTCGCTAATTTTGACAGCTTACGCTGATATATTAACAACTTTGCAGTTTGATCGCATTGCCGGAATTCCTTACGGCTCTTTGCCTACAGCTACAGGCTTATCGATGCGTCTAAGTTACCCAATGATTTTTCCGCGCAAAGAAGTCAAAGCTCACGGAACTCGAAAAATTATTGAAGGCAATTTTTGTGTTGGTGAAACGGTGGTAGTTGTTGATGATATTTTAATTAGTGGCAAAAGTGCCATTGAAGGCGCTCAGAAACTAGAATCTGCGGGACTAAAAGTTAAAGATATTGTCGTGTTTATGGATCACGAGCAAGGCGTTAAAAATAAATTAAAAGCTAGTGGTTATTACGCTCATTCTGTATTAACTATTTCGGAAATTACAAAAACACTCTACGAAGCTGGAAGAATTGATGAGGAGCAATTTAGGGTTTTTAAAGAAGATTAATTTGGACTTTGCAGAAAATAAAAGTTTAATCAAAACCTTTGCGTCATGGCTGGTACATTAATTGTGTTTGAGGGAGTTGAAGGTTCTGGCAAAACTACCCAATTGGAAAAGTCCTATTTGTGGTTACAAGCTACATTTAGCGATCGCAAAATAGTTAAAACCCGCGAACCCGGCGATACAGAATTAGGATTAGGCTTGCGTCAGTTGTTGCTGCAAGTAAAAAACACTCAGCCAATTTACCCCACCGCCGAATTATTATTATACGCCGCCGATCGCGCCCAGCACGTCCAAGAAGTGCTGCTACCCTCTCTAGCAACAGACACAATCATTTTATGTGATCGCTATACTGATTCAACTATTGCTTATCAAGGCTACGGTAGGGGTTTGCCGCGCTCTACCATAGACGAGCTTAATTTTTTTGCCACCAATGGGTTAGAAAGTCACTTAACTATTTGGCTTGATGTTGCCGTAGAAGTAAGTTTAATCAGAACCAGACTTAGAGGAAAGTGCGATCGCATTGAGCAAGCAGATTTAAGCTTCCATCAAAGAGTCCAGGAGGGCTACAATCAATTGGCGCAAGCTTTTCCGCACCGGATCAAGCGAGTGGATGCTAGTTTAGATGAGCAAGCCGTACAAGAGCAAATTAGAGCGATTTTACAGCAACACCTTAGCCAATGAATTTTTTTACATCCTTAATCGGACAAACCCAGGCTGTTGAATTACTCAACCAAGCTGTTATTCAAGGTCGAGTTGCCCCCGCTTACTTATTTGCTGGAGTAGATGGAATTGGGCGGAGTTTAGCAGCGCGATGTTTTATTGAACAATTATTTTGCCAGCACTTGCCCACCGTCGAACAACCTCCCATTCAAACCCGCTTGCGCCAAGGTACTCACCCCGATGTACTTTGGGTTCAACCAACCTATCTTTACCAAGGACAGCGTTACAGCGCCGCCGAAGCCGCCGAAAAAAAGCTTAAACGCAAAGCCCCGCCAATCATTCGTACTGAGCAAATTCGGGAAATTGCTCAATTTCTCAGCCGTCGCAGTGCGATCGCGCCTCGTTCGGTGGTAGTTATTGAAAAAGCCGAAACTATGGCCGAATCTGCCGCCAATGCTTTACTCAAAACCCTCGAAGAACCAGGACAAGCCACCCTAATTTTAATTGCTCCTAACGCCGAATCTTTATTGCCTACTTTAGTATCGCGCTGTCAAAAAATTCCTTTTTATCGCCTCAATCTTGAAGCCCTATGCCAAGTATTGCGCCAGAGTGGACAGGAAGCAATTTTGTCAGCATATCCCGCCATTTTAGCAACCTGTCAAGGTAGCCCTGGAAATGCAATAGCTGCGGTGGAAATTTGCCAAGCAATTCCTCCAGAGCTAATTCAATCTTTAGAGCAATTGCCCAAATCATCGCTTCGCAATGCCTTAGAACTTGCTCGTCAAGTAGGTTTATTAGAGCTAGAAGTGCAATTGTGGCTGCTAGATTATCTGCAACAGCAATATTGGCAGCAATTTTTGTCGGGCAAAATTTCCGCTCCTCCTTTGGAGAAATTAGAACTCGCCCGCAAGTATTTACTTAGTTTTGTACAGCCGCGTTTAGTCTGGGAAGTTTCATTGATGGAGTTTTCAGCCATTGTGTAGCTACTTGGCAAAAACAAGTTTTGCTAAAAAATCAGCAAAAGATGCCAATATAAGCAAAAATTAAATTGATTTGCCAGCAAGTCAATTTGCACAAACAGGCATGACTGAACAAGCAATAGATAACAACAATGAAAGTGGATTTCTTATAATCCTCTTGCCGATCGCAATTTTAATTATTTTCCTTTTTGCCACTTGGCCAATTATCCTATTTCTACTTTTGCTTAGTGTAGGGTTAAATATTTGGCAGCGATACCAATGGGAAAAATGGAGCAAACAAGTTGACCCACTTTTTTACAATCTGATTCAACTCAATCAAGGGACGATTACTCCGCTTGATTTAGCAATGAAAGCTAACTTTAGTGCGGTGACAGCTAAACGCTATCTAGATACAAAAGCTCAAGAATTCGGCGCTCAGTGCCGCAATTACGATCGCCAAGACGCAGTATATTATTTTATTACTGCAAGTATTCTCGGCAATATTTTAGATGAAAGCGAACCTGTACCTCAGTTAGCAGAAGTAGAAGAAATGGCAAATATTGCCCCTGTAGCTCCGGTGGTTTCTGCGCTGTCTCCTCAAGAAGTTGAAGAACCTTCCCTAATGGAAGCGCCCCTAGGTTTAATCCAATCAGAGCTTGCTAAACGGCTTGATGTTCATTCCAGCACCATTTACAAGCGTAGAGACGATCCCGATTTCTCCACCTGGACGCAAACCCGCGATCCGGAAGGAGTTTCTTGGATTTACTCGGCAGATACTAGGCTATTTTCTCCCTTGAGCGCAGAATAAGATGATTAAGGCGATCGCTAATTTCCCTAGAATATGCGCGATCGCTTTTATTGTTACTTAGCCGCTAAAGTTATACTCTGTACCATTTGTACTTGGGGCGCGGGGAGCATTTCACCGCGAAAATCTAAAAATTGGACAATAACTAAATATACAATTCCCAGCAACAGTGCGATCGCGCCTGTAACTACCGCAACAATTTTTGAACGATCCATCTATTTCCTACTGATTCGAGCCTATATTAGATATTTTAGAAGACGTTTTACCCAAGTTAAATGAAGTCAATTACCGACTCCGCCGAGCCAACTAATGTGCGATCGCGCCCGACCGTAGTACAAACTTTTGACTTAAGTAAAGTCTATCGCACTGGTTTTTGGCTAAATCAAAAAATTGCTTCCCTCAAAAGCTGCTCTATTAGTGTTTTTCAAGGCGAAACTTTTGGACTCTTGGGGCCCAACGGAGCCGGAAAAACTACTTTATTAAAACTGCTCTTAGGCATTGTCCGCCCAACTTCGGGGCGCGGTTTGCTATTGAATCATCCTTTGGGAAGTCGCCCTGTCAAGCAGCACTTGGGCTATTTGCCAGAAAATGCCTATTTTTATGACTATTTGACCGGATGGGAATGCTTGCAAATGACGGCGGGATTATTTCAAATTCCAGCCCAAGTTCAGAAATCGCGGATTCCTCAACTTCTAGAATTAGTCGGACTACCCCAAACCGCCGCTCGTAAAAAACAGATGCGTCAATACTCTAAAGGTATGCTTCAGCGTGTAGGGATGGCGCAAGCGTTGATTAACGACCCTGAGTTGGTATTTCTTGACGAGCCAATGTCAGGACTCGACCCCCTCGGACGCTACCAAATGCGGAGTATTATTTTGTCTCTCAAACAGCAAGGCAAAACAATTTTTTTTAACAGTCATATTTTATCGGAAGTAGAGCAAATATGCGATCGCGTGGCTATTCTCGACCGAGGACAATTGATTTGCAGTGGCTCTATTGACGACCTTTTAGGCACAGCCGATGTGTATCATATTAAGGCTCAAGGCGGTAATGAAGATTTTTTAAATCAATGGGTAGTCGATCTTACTTGGGAAAAAGATAGATACTGGCACGGTCAAATTTTAACTAAAAATATTGATGAATTTTTAACTCATTTTTCCGCCTTTGATATTCGGATTATGACTTTAAACTTGTCGCGCCCTTCTTTAGAGGAGTTCTTTTTGCAACAACTTAAAATGCCAGAACTAGGCGATCGCCCAAACTTTTTAGCACATTAGTATTAAATAATGCCTAAGTGCAACCCATAAATAAACTCATGCGATCGCGATAAATAATTAAAACTCTTAGTTGCCAATTTATATTTTAAGTATTTTCCCTTGTTATCTAATTTAATTAATCAGTAGATTTTCAAAAAAATACTATAGTAATTTCCCGGATATTAAACTTTTATCAGCTAAGTTATCCGTATAATCTCGGTTACAAACCTAGCGTCCTTAGCGGTACTTTTAAAAGTAGCTTAATTTATATAGCGCCTGTAGATGACTTTTAAAGTTATTATCTGGTCGCAAATATTGAGTTCTATATTTTTATTTAACGTAGCCTCGTTATTATGTATCCTGCTATAGGAGTTCTCCCAATGGCTGAAACCGTTGAACCGCAATCTAAGCCAACTACAACTGCGACTAGAAGTATCTCTGTAGCTAAAGCTTTGCAAGATATTGGACAAAAAAAACTTTCTGGGCAACTGACAATCCGCGACCCTAATTCTGATTCGTTAGTTTGGCGAGTTTATGTAGGTAGCGGGCATATTCACTTTGCAACTAGCGCCGTAGGACAACAAGAACGCCTTACCTATCTATTACAGCAGTACCCTCAATTACAATCTTTTGACTCGAATAAGTTTTCTTCAGATTACCAATATCTCTGTCATTGTTGGCAATCGGGTCAATTATCTTTAAAGGAAGTTCGTCAATTACTTTTTTTAGGCTCTCAAGAAGCACTTTTACACTCTCTTAGCTTGCCTAATGTTCAATTAGGATTTGATAAAAAAATTGGGTTAGATCCCTTATTATTATCTGTTTCTTTGCCCCAAATTATTGCACCTTTACAAAACCCACTTAATCAATGGAAACAAATTCAAGCAGAAATTAAATCTCCCTATTCTAGACCTTATATAAAAGACCTTCAAAAATTTGCTCAAGCTGTTTATCAAATAAAAACTGGTAAACCTCAGCAAATAGATTTATTAACTCAAAGCCTAAGTAAAAATCTTTGTTTTTATGAAGTGGCACAGCAGTTGAAAATGGATGTTTTAAAATTAGCTAATTTTGTGCATTCATTCATTCGTACAGATATTATGGGCGTTAACCCTTACCATAGCGTTCAAAATGATACCCGCCTTGTAGTTGCTTGTATTGATGACAGTAAAACCGTTCAGCGTAATGTAAAACTAATTTTGGAGTCAGCGGGCTATCGAGTTTTAGAACTAATGGAACCCGCACGAGTTCTTACGATGCTAGTACGCGACAAACCCAATTTGGTATTAATGGATATTTCGATGCCTGATATAGATGGCTACGAACTTTGCCGAATGTTGCGCTTATCGAGCGCCCTAAAGGAAGTTCCCATTGTGATGTTGACAGGAAGGGATGGGCTAGTAGATAGAATTCGCGCTCGGATGGTAGGGGCAACAAATTATATTACTAAACCATTTCAGCCAGAACAATTACTAAATACTGTCACTGAATTAATTAATTCATGTCCTATAGGAACAAATCAATGAAAACTGTATTAGTAGTTGAAGATTCTCGCGCCGAACAACGTTTAATAGTATTGTTACTGCAACAATCTGGATTAAAAGTTGCCTTAGCAGATTCCGCCGAATCTGCTATAGTTTGGCTGACAGAAAATGGTCAGCCCGATTTAATTATTTTAGATATTGTGATGCCTGGAATTAGTGGCTTAGACTTCTGTAGGCAAATTAGAACTGATGCTCAGTTTAAAGACATACCGATTGTTTTTTGTTCTTCAAAAGATCAAGAATTTGATCGGTTTTGGGCTTTGCGTCAGGGAGGAAATGATTATATTACTAAGCCTTTTGCTCCTAACAATTTAGTTCAAACAGTTTGCAAGCATCTTAATTAACTATTTTTATGATAACTGATTATTTTTGCTGTCAATTGCGCCAATCGGTCAATGTTTTATTTCCTTTGGAAAGTACCGAAGAAGTAATTTCTTTGACCTACGAAGAAATTTGTCCAGTCCCCGGAGTCTCTAATTCTTTAATTGGAGTAGTAAATCAGCGTGGTAAATTGCTATGGGTTTTAGAATTGAGCGATTTATTGCAAATAGAACCAGACAACAAAATTAGGCGACCGCCAGATACTTTGACCTTATTAGTATTAAGCAGTAATCATAATTCGGAGCAGCAGTTAGGCTGTGTAATATCTAATTTAGCAGGGATTATTTCTGTAGATTTAATAGTTCAATCTTTAATTTCTGATTCTACCTTAGCCTGGAAAGAATTAAAGACAAATAGTATTGTACTTGATAACGAAAAATACACCCTGATTGATGTTCAAGCAGTTTTGAAGAATATATTTAACCTGGAGCCTAGTAACGTATGACAACTACAAATAATAATATGTACCAGACAAATACTCAAAATATTGAATCGTTAATTGCATCCCTTGAAGCAGAAATTGCACTAGACCCTAGTGATTTAGTAAATAAAATTAGTTTAGCAACAGTTTTACAGCAATCAGACAGAATCAGTGAAGCAAAAGCCGTTTATCAAGAAATAGTAGATGCTGACCCCGTAGGCTCGATGGGAGCTATTGCCCGTAAAGCTTTGGAAGCATTAGAATTTCCTGAAAGTAGCTTTTTAGAACCCGAACCTAATTTACATTCTGCTCACGTTAGTAACTTTCAGCTACCTCAAAACAAAGGGCAAAAAGCGCCCCTCCCAGTTATATCCAGTGCCAAAAAATCGCCTTTGCAATGGTTTTATAACCTGCCTATTAGCCGTAAACAAGTTATCGCCTTACTTGCCTCAGAATTAGTATCTGTAATCGCTTTAGGATTAGGAGTAAGATACATTATTGAAACTGGGTTGCGAAGCCAGCTACTCAATCAAGCAAAATCTGAAGTGGCTGTTACAGAAATTAATTACAACATTAAAGTAAACCAAATGGGGTTTGGGTTTCGTGGTCAATCTGACAACAGTACAGTTATTAATGCTGCGAAAGCTCAAGCAGAAAATAAGCCTATATCTGCGGCATTACAAAGCCAGGTAAAAAAGATTCTTGCTAACGAAGTTAAAGCCAGAAAAATTGAATACGCTACTTTAGTTGGCAAAGATTTACGCATTATTGTTAATGCAAATACCAATCGACAGGGAGAAGTTTTTAATCCTAACAACTTAGTTAAAGAAGTTTTTAACGACCAAAGACAAATTAAAGCTAGTGCGATTGTTGATTGGAATGAACTAAAAAAAGAAGGAGCAATTTTACCTGAAGGTTTTACAAATCAAGATGCTCTAATTCGTTATACAGTAACGGCGGTGAAAGATCCTGTAAGCAAACAGGTTATTGGGGCTTTGATTTCGGGAGATATTGTAAATGGAAAATTGCCGATAGTTAAAGGCACATTAAAAGCTATTGGCGGTGGCTATAGTGCTATTTACTCCCATAAACCTACGGGAGAATTTGCTATGGCAACCTCAATAGATCGAGGAATTGGCAAGAATTTGGAACAAGCTCAATCACAGGTATTATTGCCAGATACGAAACTACTAGAAGATGCGATTTCTGCCAAAGGAGAATCAGTCACAAAGCGATCGCAAGTGGGCAACCAAACCTATACGTTAGCAGCTAGAACCTTACCAAACCTCACAAGAGAGACAGCAGAAGGGGCGGTGGCGGTTCCTAACGCTCCAGAGGAGGCGGTGACAATTTTAGTTAGAGGAACACCCGAAAACGCCCTTAACGACTTACTAAATCAAAGTTTATGGCAAGAATTAGCTGTACTCCTGTTGGCAATAGTTTTAATCACAGCCTGGGCAATAATTTTAAGGCGAGCTATTCCTAAACCAATCGAAAGATTGCAGCAGACGGCGCAGGAATTTGCTTTAGGAAATCGCACAGCAAGAGCGGAGGTTTTTGCCACCGATGAAGTAGGAAAACTAGCTTTGACCTTTAACCAAATGGCTGATAGCATCAACACTGCTGCCGCCGCTTTACAAGACCAATCTGATATCCGCCAAGCCGAAGCAGACTTTCAACGGCAAGAAAAAGAACGTTTGCAACAAGGAGTAATTGCCTTTTTGTTAGATATTGAAGATGCTCAACAGGGAGATTTAACCATTAAGGCAAAAGTAGACGAAGGGGCAATGGGGTCAATTGCCGATGCTTTTAACGCCACAATTCGCAGTTTGAGAGAAATTGTTACCCAAGTAAAAGCTGCCAGCAGCCAAGTACAACAATCAACCTTTAGTAGCGAAGCCTCCGTAGGCAAACTATCTACAGAAGCTACAACTCAAGCCCAAGCAGTTAATCAAGCCCTCAACTCAGTAGAAGAAATTGGGCAATCAATTCAATCGGTAGCCGATTCTGCTCAAAAAGCCGCCGCGATCGCCCGTGAGGCTGTAGAAGCTGCTAAAGAGGGTGGTGAGACGATGGATTTGACTGTAGGTAGTATCCAAAATATTCGTTCTAGCGTCGCCGAAACTTCAAAAAAAGTCAAACGCCTAGCGGAGTCATCTCAAGAGATTTCTAAAGTTGTAAGCATTATTTCGGGAATTTCAGAAAAAACAAACTTATTAGCGTTTAATGCCTCTATTGAAGCCGCCCGCGCCGGAGAACACGGGCAAGGTTTCCGCGTAGTAGCTGACGAAGTTAGACGCTTGGCGGAACGAGTTACTGATTCAACCAAAGAAATTGAGCAATTAGTTAGCACAATTCAACTTGAAACCGCCGAAGTATTGCAAACAATGGAAAATAGTACAACTCAAGTTGTCACTGGGACTCAATTGGTGGGCAAAACTAAGCAAACCTTGGCGGGACTAGCTAACATTAGCAATACCATTGACCAACTATTACAGTCGATTTCTGCAAGTACCGTTTCTCAGACGATCGCTTCTCAAAGTGTGAATAAAACTATGCACGAAGTCGCCGCGATTGCCCTAAATAATTCCCAGGAATCCGAAGCCGTTTCGGTATCCTTGAAGCAATTAGTCGGCGTTGCTGAAGAACTGCAAAACTCTGTAGCTCGCTTTCAGGTAGAAAAATAAATGGTACTAGATACTGCTAGTTTAAAAGCAATTTTACTTGAAGCTCGTTCTTGCTTTTTGTACGAGGATGCGCCCGATTATTTAGTAATGCTAGAGCAAGGAATGCAAAAGTTAGTAGCTTTTGCCCGTAGTCCAGCTAGTGTAAAGTCTGAAGAAATTGAGCAAGAATATATTGTACTGATGCGGGCGGCGCACTCAATTAAAGGAGGCGCAGGGATTGCCGAAATTCCAGTTTTACACAAACTCGCTCACAAGTTAGAAGACTTACTAGAAGCGCTAAATGATGGTCGGGCAGCATCTCAAATAGATACAGCTTACGAACTGTTATTTATTGGTATAGAGCAAGTTAAAGAGTTAGTCGCCCAAGCTATTAGCAATCCAGACGCGGTAGAGGGGTCAGAATCTAATTTACCCATTGCGATCGCTCTGGAAGGGTTTTTGCAAGAATTAGCTCCCCGTCAAGAGGATACAGCTTTTGAATCGATGGCGATTAATCCTTTTATCCTCAAAACGGTTTTAGAGATTGATTTAGAGGAATGTCTGCAAAGAATCGAGAAGTTGCTGATTGCGCCGATCCAAATAGCATTGCTCAAACAAGGGTTGACGGGTTTTGTAGAAGAATGTACTTTATTGGGGCAAACTTTAAATCTAGAATGGCTAATCGCCTCAGCCTCGAACGTTGAACAAGCACAGAACGCCAAAGTAGAGATACTTTTAGCAACAGTTATTAAAGAAATTGCTCAATTGCGGGAACAGCGTAGTCAAGTTCTTAACCCCGCTCCGCCAATTTCGACTCCTGAACCCGTTGTGGAGAAAGAAAGTCAACTTGTTGCCCAAGTTGCTCCGGCTTTAAACTTACGGATTCCTGTTACTAAACTCGACCGGATGAGTAATGCTTTAGGGGAATTGCTGATCGGTCACGAGCGTTTGTCTTTGTATAATTCCCAACTTTATCAGACAAATTTGACTCTCAATAAAGAGTCGCATAAGCTCAATCCCATCAACGAACAAGTCAGGGTTTTTTACGATCAATTAGCCAGCCCTTTAGCGTCTATGGGGGTAAGTAATTTAGAAAGTGGCGAATTTGATGCTCTGCAATTTGACCAGTACACGGGCTTTCACACAACGTTGCAAGATTTGCAGGAAGTCATGGTACGAGTGCAGGAAACCAAGTCTGATATTGAACTAATTAGTCGTGACTTTCAAACTGGATTAGATCGATTGCGCCAACAACTTGACTCTTTACGGGACGACTTGACCGAATCTCGATTAGTACCGTTTAACTTTTTGGCTCAAAGGTTTGTTAGCCCATTGCAAACAATGTGCGATCGCTATCATAAATCTGTAGAACTTGAGATTACAAACAAAGAAACTTTAATTGACCAAGTAATTCTCGAACAACTGCAAACTCCCCTAACTCATTTAGTCCGCAATTCTTTCGATCATGGCATCGAAACCCCTGAAGAACGGCTAAGTTCAGGTAAGTCAAAAGTCGCGCAAATTACTCTAACGTCTCACGTTCAAGCCAATCAAGTAGTAGTTGCGATTTCTGATGATGGACGCGGTATAGATACTCAAAAAGTCCTAGACAGAGCCATAGAGACGGGTTTATATAGCTCAAAAGCTGCCGAGCTTACGCCAGAGCAAATTTTGCAATTTCTGTTTATGCCGGGGTTTTCTACAGCGAAAACTGTTACCGATCTTTCTGGTCGGGGTGTGGGGTTGGATGTAGTTCGCACCCAAATAGAGCGACTGCGCGGCACAGTTACTGTAGCAACTAAAATTGGACAAGGAACTAAGTTTACAATTACGATTCCCATCCTATTTAGCATTTTACCTTTGCTACTTTGTCGTTGTCAGCAGCGCACGTTGGCAATTCCATCGGTAAATATTTTAGAAATTATTGCCTTAGCTGAATTTGGCGGTTATTCTGCCCAAACAGAGACAATAATCTGGCGCGATCGCCCTGTACCAATATTTTGTTTGACAAAAATCCTTCCCTACACTCGCGCTGATAGCGTCCCGGCGGCGGAGCAATTTAACCAACACTTAGGCATTGTTTTAGATGTAGGCGGTGAGTCTGTAGTTGTGGCGGTCAATTCTTTACTAGGAGAAAAAGAACTTGTACTTAAGCCTTTTGATGCTACGGTCAAAGTGCCACCTTATATTGCTGGCTGTACGGTGCTAGGGACGGGTGAAGTAGTTACAGTTCTATCGCCTAACTACTGGGGCGAATTAATTAATCGAAAACAGCCCTTAGTAGCTTCACCTGGGGCGTTTAAGCCATCTTCCCAAGCTAAGATCACAATTTTAATTGTTGATGACTCGGTAACGGTAAGACGGTTATTAGACCAAGTTTTGAGCAAATCGGGCTATCAAGTTGTGCAATGTCGTGATGGGAAAGAAGCTGTAGAAGCATTGAACCAGCCAGGGGACTTATACAACGCCGTAATTTCCGATATTGAAATGCCTCGGATGGATGGATTTAGCTTACTGAGAGAGATTCGCAGTTCTAAAAATTTGCAAAATTTACCTGTGGCGATGCTGACTTCAAGAGAAAACGATCAACACCGTCAAAAAGCTAAAGATTTGGGGGCAAATGCTTACTTTACTAAGCCTTTTGTCCCAGAAAAATTGTTAGGGGCGATCGCATCAATATTAAATCAATCCCCCTAGCCTGATTTTTTGCTGCTTTGCGTTTGTTGCTAAGGGCGGCTTGTACTGCCGCCCTGCCTTTAAGTCAACAATTAATTCCCAAACAATCTGAAAAAATTAAATAGGCTAAATACAGGATTACCCACTGCCCCTATAGTATCTCCGACTCTACCTAAGAAAGAACGATTGATAACTATAGTGTCGTTATTGCGGAGAATAGGATTAACTTCTTCGCTAATACCTTGTCCTAAGTTGACTCTGACTTGACGTTTTGTCACCGAACCATTGGGGTTTAAACGAATCAAATCGACGGTAGTTCTCCTAGCTCTAGAATCGTTGAATCCTCCGGCTGCCAATATCGCCTGATTGAGGGGTGTATTGGCTGGTAGTTGCAAGGTTGTACCTCCAGCACCGCCAGTCCCGCGCTTGACTTCGCCAATAACGCTAACTTGAATAGTCGCTGGTGAAAAATTTGCTGTAGCTAGTACCGTGCTTTCGGCGGGGTTTTGCTCCGAAACCGTGGGAATTACAATTGTATCTCCATCTTGAATTATGGTGTCTTGATAGGAATCCCCCGTTAATAGTTGCCAAAAATTCAAATTAAGAGTTTGTTCGGTTCCAGACTTGGTTGGTCTGCGTAATTGAATACCCCGCACATCGGCTAAAGAATTTATCCCTCCAGCTAACTGTATTGCCCGCGATACCGTTGGTAGTCCGCCACCTGCGCCGCCGCTACCTTGCTCTGTCGCAATCCCCGTTGTAGAGCCGCCAATTACCGTGTAGGAGCCAGGGCGGTTTACTTCGCCGACTACGGTTACTGTGCGGGGTCTATTGACCGATCCGGCAAAGCTGGCGGTGGAAAATTGCCGGATCTCCGCTAAGTTCACTTGGGACGATACCGGAACAAAAATTGTATCTCCATCACGTAAGGTAATATCTTGCGGGGCAATTCCTGATTGGATTAGTTGAGTTAAGTCAAGATTGCTCACTACTTCTGGCCCTAATCCTTGTCGTCGCCGCAACTGCACTTGACGAATATCGGCAGCTAAGGTTACACCCTCGGCTAAGGTCAGCGCGCCTACAATTGTCGGATACTGCACCCCAGGATTATCGCCAGCGCCGCCTTGCAAACCTACTGTATAGGAGCCAGGACGATAGACTTCTCCAGCAACTACCACGTTAATCGGACGAGGAGAAAGTAAACTTACTGTTACTAAAGGTCGTCGCAGGAAACGAGAGTACCTAGCCGCGATCGCTTCGGCGGCTTGTTCTTGGGTTAGTCCTAGCACTGTTATGCCACCTATTAAAGGTAAATATAGCGAGCCTCCGGGGGGAATTTGGTAGTCACCACTGTATTCTGGTACTTCAAAGACATTGAGACGAATGCGATCGCCTCCTCCCAAGGTATAGTCTAGCGCTGGCTGCAATGATCGCGTCGCTGGACTTGGTAAACTAGGGGCTAATGGTTGGTTTTGATTTAGCTGGGCAATGCTGGGAAACGGATAAGCGATCGCAACTGTCGCTAAAACGGTTGTTAAACCTACAACTGTTCGTGTAACTACCGAAGATACAATAAATACCATAATAGCGATGTAATAGTTTCTCTAAGTTTTTAGTCTTCATTATTTTATGTTTTGTTTCCCATAATTGCTTATTTAGTAGTCCAGTATTTTTTGTTACCTTAGCTTTTGCTAGTTTAAATGCTCTGAGCTTTGGTTGTCGTGGCTGCTTTGCACGGGCAAGTAAGTTTAAAACTGAGTAATTAATTATTAATGTCCCTATTTTGGCTGAACACTCTCAAAACCAGGGGCGTACATAATAGAACGAAATGGGTAATAAAATTTTGTGATTAATAAAAATACATTACTGTCTAACGTTAAAAAATTTGGTAGCAGTAGGATTGAAAAGGTAGTTAGAGAAAAATGGTGGCATTTAGCGATCGCTCTTACTATGCAATTAGCCGCAACCCCAGTAATAGCAGCCGAAAGAGTAACGCTAAAATTGGGTGGGTTTGAAAGTGCGATCGCCATTTCTGAATTAGAACAATTTGCCAAAACCGGGATTGTACCGCCACAATTGCAACTATACTCGGCTTTTTTAACTCCTCAAGTCCGAAAAACTTTAAATAGTCGCCTGCAAGTAGATCCAAAGCTTGCAGATGGATATATTGCTCAATTATCAGCTTCGCCTTACGGCAAACAATTACTAAAATATTTGGGGGTGGCGATTCCTGAACTAACTCTACCTCAACTCCAAACTGCCTTCAGTTTAGCCGCCCAGCAAGCTAACGGAGTCAGCGTAGTTAGTTTAATTAAAGCTTATCCCCAGGATAATATTGTTATAGATGCAACGGCAGCGATCGCCTTAGCTGTACAATTCAATCCCTCTTACTTGCAAAGTCAGGCGGTAGGTTCATCTTTAGCAGACAAGTTAGCTGTTACAAGTAGTACAGATTTTAAACCTAGTTTTGACCCGGCTATTCTAGGGAAATCCAAAGTAATAGAGCAAACAATAGTTTTTCAAGATCGACAACGCGATCGCAATCTTCCTGTAGATATTTACTATCCTCAGCAAAACTCTTTACTATCTGCTTTGCGCCCAACTTCTTTAGTTGTAATTTCTCCAGGTTTGAGGGCGGATCGCAAGTTTTTTAGCTACTTAGCGCGTCATTTAGCAAGTCATGGGTTAACAGTAGCAGCCTTAGAACATCCCGATCGCACTGTTAGTCCAAATTCGTTGTTACCAGCTACAGAGTTTATTAATCGCCCTAAAGATATTAGCTTTTTGCTTGACGAGTTTAGCAAGCTAAACCAGCAACCGGGAGCATTACAAGGCAAACTAAATACAGAAAAAGTTAGTATTATCGGTCATTCTTTGGGCGGTTATACAGCTTTGGCGGTGGCTGGGGGAGAATTAAACTTACAGCAATTGCGTCAAGCGTGTAAAGGTGTAAACCCTTTGGCGCAAGCACCCGCCGATTGGTTGCAATGTGGAGCGGCGACTTTAATTGATAGTAAAGTGGAATTGCAAGATGAACGCATAAAAAATGCGATCGCGCTCAATCCGGTAGTTGGGCAATTATTTGGCGAAAATGGTTTAAGTAAAATTAATATTCCTGTCTTAGTTTTAGCAAGTACCGACGATGCAATAACGCCCGTACTCAATCATCAATTGCGACCTTTTACTCAACTTGGCGCTCAAAAGTATTTAGTTACAGCCATCGGGGGGACGCATTTAAGTGTAGGGAATCCCAACAGCCAAGCACTTACTGGTCTAGGGGTAATTAAAGAACGTCGAGGGGCAGAAGCGCAACCACTGCGTCAGCTAATTTCTGGGGTAAGTCTGGCATTTATCAACCAATTGACACCAAACGCGCAGATTTATCAGACTTTTCTCACTCCCGCTTACGCTCAATCGCTGTCTACTCCTAATTTACCTTTGCGATTGAGTACCGAGCTACCACCATCAGTTATCACTCAACCATGAAATATCGACGATTTGGGCGTACAGAGTTGCAAATGCCGCTATTTTCTTGCGGTGGGATGAGGTATCAGTATAAATGGCAAGATGTTCCAGAAGGGCAAATTCCGGCGGATAATCAGCAGAATTTAGAAGCAACAATTAAACGAGCCTTAGAAGTTGGCATAAATCATATAGAGACAGCGCGGGGTTATGGTACGTCAGAGTTGCAGCTAGGAAAAATTTTAGCGACATTAGAGCGCGATCGCCTAATTGTGCAAACTAAAGTTTCGCCTAAAGCCGACTCTAAAGAATTTCTCCGCAATTTTGAGCAATCTTTAACTAATCTCCAGCTAGATTATGTGGATTTGCTAGGAATACACGGGATTAATAATATAGAGACTTTCAACCAAAGTATGCGTCGTGGGGGTTGCTTAGAAGTTGCTCAATCGTTGCAAGCTAGAGGAAAAGTTAGATTTATTGGCTTTTCAACGCACGGAGCAACAGAAATTATTTTACAGGCGATCGCCACCAATCAATTTGACTATGTAAATCTGCATTGGTACTACATCAACCAAATCAACTGGGAGGCGATTCTAGCTGCTAATCGTCATGATATGGGTGTATTTATCATTAGCCCGTCTGATAAAGGCGGAATGCTGTACAAACCGCCCCAAAAGTTAGTAAATTTGTGTCAGTCTCTTAGCCCAATGGTATTTAATGACTTATTTTGTCTAAGTCATGAGCAAGTACATACTTTAAGCATTGGTGCAGCAAAGCCGCAAGACTTTGACGAACACCTAAAAACCATAGAATTATTAGATCGGGCTGAAGAAATTTTGCCGCCAATTTTACACAGATTAGAACAACAAGCGATCGCATCTTTGGGAGAAGATTGGGTAAAAACTTGGCATATCGGCTTACCAAAGTTCAACGAAACTCCAGGAGAGGTAAATATTCCGGTGATTTTGGCGCTGAGAGATTTAGCAATTTCTTACGACATGACTGAGTATGCGAAAACGCGCTACAACTTGCTAGGTTCAGGTAGTGATTGGTTTCCCGGCGCTAAAGCAGACAAATTAAACGAGTTAGATTTGAGTCAATGTTTAGCTAATAGTCCACATAGCGATCGCATTCCATCTTTACTTATTGAAGCCGATCAACTATTAGGGGGTATCGAAGTAAAACGGTTGTCTCAAAATTAAGTAGCGCTCAAGTAGATTTTAGAAATGTGTGAGGAAGATTAGTAACGCGCGATCGCATTTATGATAAATTTGCCCACTCCTCAACAACCTTCCTTCAATCTCCAAGCCTGTTGGGACAATATTAATGTTGAGTATAGTTGTTTGGATCAAGTCGGTGAATTTGATTTTGCCATGCCGCCGCAAGCTATCAGCGTTGCCTTTTTCCCTCACGATCGCGTAACTTGGTCAGTTGATGGAAGTCAAAGCAAGTCTACTCCTCTACCACCAGGAAGTGTATTCATTTACAGCGATCGCAATTTTGTTTGGCACAAAAGGGAACGAGCGAGCGAATACATCAATATTTTGCTAGAGCGAAAGTTTTTAGAACAAATCGCTTTAGAAAGCGGTCTTTCTTCGCCTATTGAACTACAACACCGCGTTATCTTCCCAGACTCTACGATTTTGCACATCGCCCAAATGTTTAAGTTAGAAGTTCTCAATGGTGGTTTAGCAGGGAAACTGTACGTTGAATCATTGAGAAACTTATTAGCAGTTCATCTCCTACGAAACTACAACTTTACCGTAGCAAAGCCTGTGCTAGTAGATGAGGCATTGGATGCGTGCAAACTAAATAAAGTCAAAGATTTTATTGAAGACCAACTTCACGAAGACTTAAGTATTTCTGATATGGCTGCGGTTGTACATATGAGCCAGTTTCATTTTGCCCGTGCTTTTAAAACTACTACAGGTACTTCACCTCATCGTTACCTGATTCTAAGACGGATGGAAAGAGCGAAAGTGCTATTAAAAGTAACGAAAATTTCTATAGCTGAAATTGCTTACGGGCTTGGGTTTGCAAATCAAAGCCATTTTATTGCTCAGTTTCGTAAAGCAATAGGGACAACACCTAAAAGTTATCGAGATAGTTTTTAAGGGTTCGCAAGATTTTGATATTTTTCAGCAAGAAATAGCTAGGAATCAGCCTCTTACTGTATCTAAGCTATAGAAAAGATAAATTCTATTGCTGGAAAAACAATGGTTACCCCTAAAAACTTATCTTGTACCTATTCAAAAGGTTAGATCAAAAACAGAACCAACGGAAAAAATTACTTTTTTGGAAGATTAATCGCATTTTCACTTTTTTTACCCAAAAATCACTAAACTATGAACAATAAAAATTTTTCGATTACCCGCCGTAAAGCTCTCGGTGCTGGAGTTGTAGGATTAGCTGCCGCTACAGTTGGTCAAAGTGCGATCGCCAATACTCAAAAACCACCAGCACCAGCAAGCACAAAGGCAGAGGCTAACGGCAAATTCCAGGGCAAAGTTGTCCTAATTACCGGAGCAACCTCTGGTATTGGGGAAGCAACAGCTAGGGCTTTTGCCAAAGAAGGCGCGATCGTTCACTTTTGCGGTCGTCGAGAAGCTTTAGGAAACAAGATTGCCCAGGAAATCAATGCTCAGGGTGGGCGCTCTAGCTACCAAAAAGCAGATGTTCGTAACGAACAAGAAGTGAAGGCATTCATTGACACTTGCGTACAAAAATACGGTCGAATTGATATTGCCTTCAACAATGCTGGGATTGAAGCAACCGCAGCACCTCTTGCCGAGCAGAGCCTCGAAAACTTTACGAACGTGATGACAACAAATGTGGTGGGCTACTTTCTATCAATGAAGTACGAGATTCCGCCTATGCTGCAACGAGGTGGAGGTGTAATCATTAATAACGCTTCAGTATCGGGACACGACGGCTTCGCCTTGATTTCGCCTTACAGTGCCAGCAAACACGCGATTATCGGCTTGACTAAATGCGCGGCTTTGGAATATACACCCAAAAATATCCGCATCAACTCGATTTCTCCTGGAGGCGTTGATACTCCAATGCTGCGACGGGCGTTAAAAGGATTCGGCATTACCGCAGAGCAAACAGCCGCAGGTGTTCCCATCCGGCGCATCAATACAGTTGAGGAAATGGCACGGATGGTAATGTTTTTGAGTTCCGACGATGCTTCATCCGTTGCTGGTACTGATATCGACGTTACAGGCGGAATGCTCACTGCGTAAGATTAGAAATTTCACGAGCAACACAGCACAGCCTGCAATAGGCAAAAAGTAAGGCTGAAGTGCGATCGCACTTCCCTAGAATCTACTTTCAATCTGTCCAAATAACAAACAACAGGAGAGTAATCAACTATGCACTACAAACTTTTAGGTAAAAGCGGTCTAAGAGTCTCTGAACTCTGTTTAGGTACAATGACTTTTGGTGAAGATTGGGGTTGGGGAGCTTCTAAAGATGAAAGTCGTCAAATATTTGATGCGTTTGTCGCCGCAGGTGGAAACTTTATTGATACGGCTAATGGCTACACTGATGGCTCTAGCGAAAAGATTGTCGGCGATTTTATTGCTTCAGATCGGGAACGTTTCGTACTTGCTACTAAATACTCTTTTCCTTTAGTAATGAACGATAAAGCGGGTAATCCCAACGGTAGCGGCAATCATCGCAAAAATATGATGCAATCGCTAGAAGGTAGCCTAAAACGCCTCAATACTGACTATATCGATTTATTTTGGCTTCATGCTTGGGATTTTATGACACCCATTGAAGAAGTAATGCGAAGTCTTGATGATATGGTACGCGCTGGAAAGGTACTATACATCGGTATTTCGGATGCTCCTGCTTGGATTGTTTCCCAAGCAAATACTCTAGCTCAATGTTACGGTTGGACACCCTTTGTAGCTTTGCAAGTTGAGTATAGTTTGGTGCAAAGAACGCCCGAACGAGATTTATTACCTATGGCAAAAGCTTTTGACTTAGCTGTTACGCCTTGGAGTCCTTTGGGTGGTGGCATACTTACAGGAAAATATAACAAGCCTCAAGCTAATTGTGAGGAGCAAAGGCGGTTAGAACAAATTTCTGACAAGAATTTAGCGATTTCTGAAGTTGTAAGTCTTGTTGCTTCGGATATTGGACATTCGCCTTCCCAAGTTGCTTTAGCTTGGCTATTAGCTCAAAGTGGTGTGACTATCCCAATTATTGGGGCGCGGAAGTTGTCGCAGTTTCAAGATAATCTTGCTTGCCTTGATGTTAAGCTTGCGCCAGAGCATTTGCAACGACTAAATGAAGTTAGCTTTATTGAGCTAGGTTTCCCTCATGACTTCCTTAGTAGCGATATGATACGCGATCGCTTATTTGGCGGCACGTTTAACACAATTCAAAATCACCGCATCTAAACATAAAAAGCGTTTTCAAAATTGCTGCCGAAATCGTAAGATGGTGAGATGAAAAATCACCTCTTACCCCAAATTCCCCCTTGTACTTGGAATCGTCCCATTGGCTTAGGATGGGACAAACCCTACACTGTTCGTAATCCTAGCAATCTTGATGATGGTGCTTGGCATGGTATGCCTTTAGGTGGCTTTGGCGCAGGGTGTATCGGGCGTTCTTCTAAAGGTGATTTTAATCTGTGGCATATTGACGGGGGAGAGCATACTTTTAAAAGCATTCCTGCTTGTCAATTTAGCGTTTTTGAACAGCAAAGCAATTTAGCTTATGCTTTATGTACAGAAGCACCAGAAGACGGCACTTTACAAGCTTGGCAATGGTATCCAAAAGATGGCGGTACATACCATGCTCTTTATCCTCGTAGCTGGTTTGTCTACGAAAATGTATTTCAGTCTCAGCTAATGTGCGAACAATTTTCGCCGATATTGCCGGATAATTACCAAGAAACTAGCTATCCTGTAGCGATATTTGTCTGGAAAGCTGCTAATCCTACCGATAAACCACTAACGCTCAGTATTATGCTGACATGGCAAAATATGGTGGGCTGGTTTACAAATTCGATTAAATCTCCACAAGTGCGAGTGAGAGATGATGGTAGTCCGGTTTATAATTATGAACCCCGTTTAGGACAAAGTGCGGGAAATTACAACGTTTTAGTAAAAGACGCTAATAGTTTAGGTTGTATTTTAGATAAAGTTGGCAGTGATGTTGTAGAAGAAGGGATAGGACAATGGGCGATCGCAACTTCGACTAATCCTAAATACCAAATATTCCATCATACTCGCTGGAATCCTACAGGTACAGGCGCGGATGTATGGCAAAGCTTTTCTAAGGATGGTACTTTACCTAACTATATAGATGAAACCCCAATTACTGATGGCGAACAATTAGCAAGTGCGATCGCCATTAAATTTACTCTAGAACCGGGAGAAATTCTAGAGATACCTTTTGTTTTAGCTTGGGATTTCCCGATAACTGAATTTGCGCCAGGAGTAAATTATTATCGTCGCTATACAGACTTTTTTGGACGTAACGGTCACAATGCTTGGGAAGTCGCATCAAATGCTTTACAACAATACCATTCTTGGCAAAAGCAAGTCCAAGCTTGGCAGCAACCAATTATCGATCGCGCTGATTTGCCTGATTGGTTCAAAATGGCTCTATTTAACGAGCTTTACGATTTAACTAGCGGTGGTACGTTGTGGAGTGCGGCAGATGAACGCGATCCAGTCGGACAATTTGCTGTATTAGAATGCTTAGATTACCGTTGGTACGAAAGCTTAGATGTCAGGCTTTATGGCTCCTTTGGTTTATTAATGCTGTGGTCAAAATTAGATAAATCTATCTTACGAGCTTACGCTAGAGCAATTTCAACAAGCGATCGCACTCTTAGAGAAATTGGCTACAACCAAGCTACAGGACTCCGAAAAGTTGCGAATGCGACTCCCCACGATTTAGGAGCGCCAAACGAACATCCCTGGGAAAAAACTAACTACACAAGCTACCAAGATTGCAATTTATGGAAAGATTTACCTAGCGATTTTGTCTTGCAAGTCCACCGAGATTTTGTCCTCACAGGTTCAACAGATTGGGAATTACTCTGGGATTGTTGGCAAGCAATTGTTCAAACTTTAAATTACCTCAAAACCTTCGATCTTGATGGCGACGGCATCCCAGAGAACTCAGGAGCGCCCGATCAGACCTTTGACGATTGGCGTTTGCAAGGAGTTAGCGCCTACTGTGGCGGCTTGTGGTTAGCAGGACTTGAAAGTGCGATTTCTATTGGCAAAACTTTAATCAGTTATCCCCCGGAGCATCCTTTAGGAGAAATTCTCACTTCTCCATTAAATCAACCGCCCATTAATGAAACTGTTGCTATTTATCAAACTTGGTTAGAACAATCGCGCCCAGTTTACCAAGAAAAACTCTGGAATGGGCAGTATTACCGCCTTGATAGTGAAAGTGGCTCTGATGTAGTTATGGCAGATCAACTGTGCGGACAATTTTATGCGCGGTTGTTGGGCGTGCCTGATATAGTAGAACGCGATCGCACTCTTTCTAGCCTAAAAACTGTCTACGATGCTTGTTTCATTAAATTCCACAATGGAGCTTTTGGCGCTGCTAACGGCTTAAAAATTGATGGTTCCCCAGAAAACCCCGATGCTACTCATCCCTTAGAAGTATGGACGGGAATTAACTTCGGACTAGCGGCTTTTCTGATTCAAATGGACATGAAAGAGGAAGCTTTTAAGCTCACCCAAACCGTAGTAGAGCAAATTTACAACAATGGGCTGCAATTTCGTACCCCTGAAGCGATTACAGCCGTCGGTACATTCCGGGCTTGCCACTACCTGCGCCCAATGGCAATTTGGGCAGTTTACGGAATGCTAAGTAACTTTAAATAAGTTGGGAAGGGGGAATTTGAATCTTTACCAATTCCCCCTTCCCAATTACTTAGATTTTGGTAATAAAGCAATAGGATTAACTGCACCTTTACCACCAGGATGTACTTCAAAATGGAGGTGAGGGCCTGTACTTCGCCCCGTGTTACCCATTAGAGAAATTTGCTGCCCCTGGTCTACAAATTGACCTGGCTGCACCAAAAGCCGATAGTTGTGAGCATAGCGGGTCAAACTACCGTCAGCGTGCTGAATGTCAACTAAGTTGCCGTAGCCTCCCTTATTCCAGCCTGACTTAATTACTACACCCGGTGCGGCAGCAAATATGGGCGTACCTACAGGGGCAGCAATATCAATTCCTCGGTGCATTCGTCCCCAACGATAGCCGTATCTAGATGTTAATGCACCTCGTGCTGGCCAGATATAACCGTTTAAAGGAGCTACCCCATTGGGCTGAGGCAAGTAGTTCATAGCTGGATCTAAGGGGGGCAACTCTGGAATAACTTGCCGTGCGGGGAAAGATTCGTTGGAATCTCCACTTACAGGAGCGGTAGCTACCCTACCTCCAACCCTAGCTGGAGTGGAGTAGTTAACTCTATTTATTAGTTGTTTTTGCGTTACAGGTTTTAAGTCTTGATAGGTTTGAGCAACTTGAAACTCTGGATTGATCGGTTCGTCATCTAACTTCGCGCTAGGTCTAACTATTTGTTGTGAGCCTTCACCTTTTACCGCCCGTACTAGCACCGTAGGGTTGCTGCTATTTTGAGCATGGTATTTTTGCTTTAGCTTTTGTACGTCGTTTTGTAGTTTCTGGGCGTACTGCACTTGTAGGTCGTTTAGGGCAGTTGGCTCTAGTGGCTTTGCTTCTGCTTCACCAGGAATATTTCCGCCTACACCAGTGTAGGCTGGTGCGGGTGGGTTTGTATGTACAACCTCTTGTGCCGTAGCTACGAGCGACACCTTGGCGACGGATGGAAGCGCTACCACAGGTAAACTGTTTATCTGTGTGGTTGGTTCTTTTTCAATTGGTGGTAAAACGGCAACGTTTGCTTGAGTTGTTATGCTATTTAAGCTAGGGATCTTGATCTTTTGATCTACTAGCAGCAAGTCTGGATTGGACAAATGGTTGAATTTAGCCACTTCCGGCAAAGACAGGCGATGGGCGGAAGCAATGGTTATCAGCGTATCTCCTGGTTTTACTTGATACTCTGATGTTGTGGTACTTACTATAATTGGTTCGTTAACGTTAGTTACTATTTCTTTAACGGAAGGAGAATTTTCTACTGCTTCCGGTACCTGAGTGGCTATTTGTTGCTCGTCAACGGCTTTTATTTCTGTAGGGATAGTATTTGCAGAGGAAGCTGCCGATTTTGGCAGAACAAATACTGGCGATCGCGATAATGCTAACTGCTCTGGTACTGCGGCGGCAACCTCTGTAGGAGTAGCAGCTAAGTCTTGATTGCTTTGTGTCTGCGGTAATACAACTACTTCTGTTTGTAGCGGCGCTGCAAATTCGTTGCTCTGGTCGCTAGTTGCTGGTACTAAGGCTTGACTCCCAAGGTTTTCTAGTAACGTCCCTTCGAGGTTTGGGGCTGCAACTACTGCTGGTTGGCTAAGGGTAGCTACTGGTGGCGCTAAATCAATATTATTAGGTACTTGGACTACAGGATTGTTTAAAGGGCTAGGATTTTCTCTATTTTTTAGACGATCTACTAGCAGCCTTTGCTTTGCTGTCCAACCACTGTTTGCTTCTACCCTAACAGGCGATAGCGCCAGCGCGCTCGCAGAGCTTCGCACTTCTGAGGGGCTAGAAGCAACAACTACTTGATTGGGGACAATCTCTATTACTTGATTTTGAATTACCTCTGCTTTCCTAACTTCAATTGGCGCGAAGTTTTGTTGGGCATTGCTATCGACTAAAGGCACTACGGCTTGGGTGCGCTCTAAAGCGCTTGCCTGTTGGTGTTGCCGAAGTCTTAGAGCAAGACTTGTATTAACAACGAGTGGTTGGGGTACTAACTCCTTAGAGGGCTGTAGCGCTGGAGTAAAGTTTGTTTTAGGGGCGCTAGATTCAACTACAGGAGCCGGATGATTGTAAATCGGTGCAGTAGCTTTTTCGGCTGGACTATAATAAGGCGTGGATGGCACTACTTGAGGTGTTTCTACAGGCAAGGCGCTTGCTAACAGTACTAGTTGTACTATTTCTGGGGTGGTGCGATCGCCCTGCGTTGAGTTGCTCCTTACCTGTGGCAATGATGCCGCTTGTGTGAGTAAAAGGTTTGGTGTTCCTACTGACACCGTTATACCAATTATGGCTGCCGATGCCCGAAATATCCGCACCTTTGGCTGTAATCGTTTTTCCCGTGCCTTCTTACTGATCTTGCAACTGGGCAAACTTTTAGTTTTTTTAGTCGATGTTCGTTTCAAAAACGACCTCCTAGAAACACGCTTTACTTGACTGCTGTTGATTAGATAAATCAACAATCGCCTCGCTTTTACAATACTACTATTTTGTTTTCGTCATCATCCAACAGACATAATTTAATTCATATCTTTTGAACAATTAATTAATTCACACAAGTTTACACTAATTTGAGAAAATTTCAATGCTTGAGAATTTGGCAGGCAAATATTAATTGCTGGCTATCAAGTAATTATCATCGCTTTTAAGTAACTAATAGGGTGAGATTTCTTTTGGGCGATCGCCCCAGGGAGCAGATTTACATAAACACAAAGATTTAGCATAGGCGATCATTGTAGTCTTGCGTCAAGAGCGAGCAAATTTTTGTAACTTAACCTAACGTCTAATGCACTTTGATTAACTGAAATACAACTGTAAAATTAGCTAATAACTTCCCTAAAAACAAGGGCGATGAGCAGATTATTTTTTGCCAACACAAATTAACGAGCTTGAATATTAAATTGGTCAAACCTGTACTAGCTATGACATTAGTTGCTTATTTATCTTACTAATCAGTTTAATTAAGCTCGTAGAAGTGAGCGTTAGATAGTATCATACTTACTCAATTAATATAGGAATTTCTTATCATGCTTTGAGTGGCAAAGTATCTAATCACTGTGTTAAGAGTAAAGCTTAATAAATCTTTTAAAAGTAGTACTAATCAACCTTAAAAAACCGGAAGTTTGCCGTAAAATTACGGAGAAAGTTAGGGTTATTCTAGCAATCCAACTTGACGACAAGCTTCAAACAAACCTACAGCTACGCTTACCGATAGATTTAAACTTCTTACTCCTGACTGGCTCATAGGAATGTAAGCTGTTTCATGACAAGAAGCCAAAACTGTTGGGGGCAATCCGGTAGTTTCACTACCAAAGAGCAGCCAATCGTCTATTTGAAATTGAATGTTTAAATAACTACCTTTGCCCGTGACGCTAAAACCAATAGTACGCCCTCCTTTTTGCTGCTGGTACAACTGAAAAGCATCAATGGAATCGTGATAGTGGAGGTTGACATAGGGCCAGTAGTCTAAGCCAGCGCGTTTGAGGTAGCGATCGCTAATTTCAAAGCCTAAAGGGGCAACCAAATGAAGTTGGGTACAGGTAGCAGCGCAGGTACGAGCAATATTGCCCGTATTGGGAGGAATTTGAGGATTAACTAAGACAACTTGAGGCATTTCAAGGCTGGGATTCACCGGAAAAACTATTTGCTGGGCAACACCTAGCTTAATCAAAACTATAGTTTTTATATAGGTTTAGTTAATATTTAGTTTATTTATCTGATTGATTAGGTATTCTGAGGTTTTAATCTGACTTTTGGCAAGATAAGTTGACATTTTATTAGCCAAAAGCCAATGGGCAGGTAGGGGAGAAATTAAGCAAGCAAGGAAGGACATAACTTGTCTTCTAGCTCCAATTCTTGCTCTGCCATCGCTACTTGAGCGTAAGTAATCACTTGCCGAGGATCGAAACCGCAAGAATTTAGTCTTAACCATTGCTGGGCCTCATTACCATCACGGAGTAGCTTTGCTAAGGGAGAGAGAAAACAGCTAAAACCTTTTTGCTTAGAGATGTCCCAGACTTGGGTATAAATTTCTTCAATCCAATCTCTAGCAACAATACTTCTCCCATCTTGCCAGTGGGTTAAGGGAGCATCTAGGCTACTTGTCGCCACCGCAATTTCATTATTTTTAGTTACTTCTAATAAATCTGAGGGCGAAAAGATGCTGTTATTAAGCGGATCTAGCCCCGGATTTTCGAGCATTTGCCAGAGACGAGCTTCAATTAAGGCGGTGATTGCTAGTAAGGAGATAGGACTCGTGACTAAATCGCAAATTCGCAATTCTACACGATTGAGATCGTAAGGACGGCGATCGCCATTGGGGCGCACAGAAGTCCACAGGTGACGCACATTTTGCATAGTCCCGGCAGCGATTTGGGCTTCTACCCATTCGATGTGGTGGGCGTGGCTGGTAAATAAAGGGACATTTGTAGGAGTTTGGGGGAATAAGCCCCACCGAGTAGAGTGATACCCAGTAACTCGGCTGTCTAAAAAGGGTGAAGACGCGCTCAAGGCAAGATATAAGGGTGCTTCCACACGGACAAGACGACAGGCTTGCATTAATAATTCTGGGTCGTCAATGCCAATATTTATATGGACGCTGGCGGTAACAACTTTAGTACCGTAGGTCTGCTCGATATAGGTATGGTAAGGGTTTTGAGGATCGGATCTATAAAAATTATCGCTACCGTCTAAGGAGAGGGTACTACCAGGAATGAGGGTGTAATTGCCTAAGCGCTGTAAAAACTTTCGCAACTGTTGCCGAGGTCGCACCAAGTCACATAATAGGGTGTCGTATTGAGTAGAGGGGGAGGTAATGTACTCCACATTGCGGCTATCGGGTTCGCGCATATAACCGTCAACGGCGGCTACTATCTGGTCAGAAAGACCAACGATATCGCCTTGGTGCGTTCCCGTATACATTTCAATTTCAAAGCCCTTTGATAGCAGCACAGGTTATTCCTCGGCTTTTTTAGTTTAAAAAATTGTATCTAGCCTAGCAAAATGCTTCATCTGTCTTTAGAACAAAACCTTAGTATAGGGTTGCAATACACTATTTGCCTTGGCTGATAGGTTTTAATTTTATCATTTTTGCCGGAACGTGCGCTCGCGTTTTAGCAATTGGTTGACTCTAAACGCAGCAATTAATCGCGAATATGTAGTTTTAGATAGATAATTAGGCAAATTCACGATGAAATTATGCTTTTGTAGGTTTATTTCTCCTTTTCTGCTTTGAGCGCCTAATATGTACTTTTTAGAGAACCTAAAAAGTACTACTTAACATTAATTAACAACAAAAAATATCGAGAGTTTATTTAGGCGAAAATAAATAGCTTAAATTAAATTCAATAAATTACAACTAAAGAAAGACTAAGGATTGGAGAATGTACATCTTTAGTCTAGTGAAGGTAGTGTTCGGCAAATGCTCGAAAATCCGGGGCTAGATCCGCTTAATAACAGCATCTTTTCGCCCTCAGATTTATTAGAAGT
>QQTW01000329.1_pt1 | contig 29202 bp, 31 predicted proteins | sample 1904831 | NCBI WGS metagenome assembly QQTW01 (sample SAMN09435610, study PRJNA476489) | Subsurface metagenome, whole genome shotgun sequencing project.
ATCGACCAACCTTCTCATCCAGGAATTTGCCCAGACGATCTTGCGCAACCAGTTCGCAGTCATCTCGCAGCTCAGATTTCACTCGACGGCTCTGCACGGCGTTGTTATCAGATCAATCCCATCCAGGATGCCATTGAAGCAGATGCTCCTCGGCAAGCGAAAGGCTTCAAGCCCGCCAGCGTCGCCTTTGCCACCCAAGCCCAGCAAGACGACCAAGACCACCGGGGTGCCGCAAGAAAAGCTCGCGGAAGAATATGGCATCGTGCAACGCGAGTTCTACCCTCCGGAGATGTCCAATGCGCGTGCACTCCAATACCGCGAGGGACTGATCCCTCGTCCGAACGCGCAGCTCGATGCCGCCATGAAGGCGACGGAAGAGGCACGGAGCAAGATCAAGACAAAAGCCGCGGTGATTCATTGGTTCAAGATGGACTTGCGATTGCAGGACAACACCGCGCTCCATCAGGCAGCGCAGAAGGCCAAGGAGGGCAATATTCCTCTGATCGTTCTCTATCTCGTCTCGCCGCAAGACTACCAAGCGCATGTCCGAGCGCCAGCTCGGATCGACTTTATGCTTCGAACGCTGGCCATCATGCGTGATGACCTGGCCAGATTGGATATCCCATTGCACGTCGAAACGGTGCCGGAACGCAAGAAGCTGCCGGATCGGTTGATTGAGCTCGCGCAGAGCTGGGGCGCCAGTCATATCTACGCCAACATCGAGTACGAAGTGGACGAGCTGCGCCGGGAGACGAAGTTGGTCCGCAAATGTCTGGAACACGGCATCGCCTTTCAGGCGCTGCATGATGGATGTGTGGTGGCGCCGGGCGAACTGTCCTCCCAGCAAGGAAATCAGTATGCCGTGTACAGTCCCTGGTTTCGTGCCTGGGTCGCGTACTGTCATCGGAATCCACAAGTCTTGAATCTTCTTCCGCCTCCTGGGCCCAACCCACCATCGGCTCGGACTCGATTTGGTGATCTGTTCGAGGAGCAGATACCAGACGCCCCAGAGAACAAACGGTTGACGGAGGACGAAAAGCTGAGGTACAGTGCGCTATGGGTAGCGGGCGAGCACGAGGCGCAAGATCGTCTGGGCAAATTCCTGGATGAGAAGGTTGGTCGATACAAAGACACGCGAAACTTCCCTGCCGCCAACAGCACGGCAATGCTGAGCGTTCATTTCGCTGCTGGGACGCTCTCGGCTCGGACGGCGGTCCGAAAGGCTCGAGATGTGAACAGCACAAAGAAGCTGGACGCAGGCAACCCAGGCATCATCGGCTGGGTATCCGAAGTGGCCTGGCGAGACTTCTACAAGCATGTCCTCGCGCACTGGCCATACGTTTGGTGAGTAAACCCCCCTCTATCCACAGCAGAGTCGATAAAGCTCATCATATCATCCTAGTATGAACAAGCCCTTTAAGCCCGAGTATACCAAGATCGAGTGGGAGTACGACCGCGAGCTCTTCCGAGCATGGTGCGAGGGTCGAACCGGCTATCCCATCGTGGACGCCGCCATGCGACAGATGAGAGAACTGGCGTACATGCACAACCGATGCCGGATGATTGTTGCCTCGTTTCTGGCCAAAGATCTACTCATTGACTGGCGCATGGGCGAGCGGTACTTCATGGAGCATCTCATCGACGGCGACTTTGCGTCCAACAATGGTGGTTGGGGATTTGCCGCCTCGACGGGCGTCGACCCCCAGCCGTACTTTCGCATCTTCAATCCCATCCTGCAGAGCGAGAAGTTTGACGAACAAGGCGACTATATCCGGAAATGGGTTCCCGAGCTCAAAGAGATCAAGGGAAAGGCCATTCATGACCCCTATGGCCGAGGGGAGGCGAAGCGCGCCGAGAAGGCGGGCTATCCACGCCAGATTATCGACCACAAATTCGCTCGAGATCGATGTTTAACGAGATACAAGGCCGGTCTCGGACGAGAGACGGCGTAGGTGGGAAGGGACGGAGACTGCCAGGCGATAATCTCTAAGCTTGGATGAAGCGCCATCTCGTACCTAAGTCAGCGGCTGAGACTTGGACTTGGACTCTGGCTGCTACTTTTTTATATTCTTCCGGGGGGTTTTCGGCTTCAATTTCTCTAATCATATACTCTACCCATTCCGGTACAATCCCCCATCGAAGATCGGTCAATTCATCGTCATGAGTGTGAGGAAACGACCTGATCTTTCCATCAGTATCAATACGTTATTGGGATGAAAAGATGGTAAGAAGCTTTGAATGACTACGTCTGCAGCTCCAACAATGACAACGACAGATCTCTGGTCGATGGCAGAAGTCTTCATCTGGGACGTCAAACCTTTCTCATCCGGCGGCTGTCCGCGGTTAATCAAGGGACCCGGAATCTCATCGCGGATATCTATCATGTGGAGGTTCGCATCACCGATACCATCAACGAGCGACTGAACAAAATATCGAACATGGGGATATCTCGCCGTCAGAGCGACAACACGGTTCATCATAAAGCTGTGGTCATCATATATCCGCTAAAAGAAATCGTCCGTGTTGTTGTCAGCAATGAAGTAAGCTTATGCTTGCCGTCATAGGAGCTTGCGGCAACAGAGATACCGCAGACCTTCGCACAACAATTGCTTCTGCTGGAACTCCACTTTACGCGTCCCTCGACCCCACGTCAGGTGGGGCTTTTCACGAGGCGCATCTCATCCGCGGAACTCCATCCGAGCAGCTCCGCCGCCATCAAACATGGCCGACTTCTCCACGACCCCAGAGCAACAGCTCAACAACTTTTCAGTACCCACGACGACGACTAGTCCCCTGGCACCCATCGATTCCGCTGCGCCGAACAACTTTCCTCATATTCAGACCGTCAACAACAACGACAATAGCGCCCAGTCAGCTCCTCGCCCGCGATCATGCATCACCTGCCGCAAGCGCAAGGTAAAATGCGACAAGCGATGGCCCTGCTCGAACTGCAGTCGGGCACGCATCTCATGCGTGTATCCCGGCCCCGAACGAGCGCCACGTCGACCAAAGAAGATGACGGAAAGCAATCACGAACTGCTAGCGCGCATCAAGAAGCTCGAGGGGGTTGTGAGAGAGCTGCGAGGGACGCCCGCTCCATTGGGGGATGATGAACAAGGCCGGAGTAGCTCTAACATTAATGGCCACGAGTCCATGAGCTTAGATGGTGGTCAATTCCAAACGGAGAACGGAACATCGGCCCAAGATGGGATGGAGAAAGAGTTTGGTCGACTATTGATCGAAGAGGGTAAGAGTCGGTATGGGTCGAGCAGTCTATGGGCGAGCCTCAGCGAGCAGGTCCGTCCAGATAATATGAATGCCGAAACCAACTACAAGCTAATCGATATATCGTGCAGGTGGAAGACATCAAAGATATTCTGCGAGGCAGCTCCGACGAGGAAGACGATGACGAATCACCCGAGTCAGGGCCGCCGGCGCTCTCTTGTGTCCATAACGGCTTCATCTTCGGCTACAGCTCGCTCGTGGTGGAAATGCGCCGACTCCATCCCGACCCGCAGCTCATACCGTTCTATTGGCAGGTCTTCAAAGAGGGGGTGGACCCCATGATCAAGCTCGGCCATGCTCCGACCATGGAAGGGTTGATGATGAAAGCCAAGAATAATCTAGGGCTAGTTAATCGCGGATTGGAAAGTCTCATGTTTGCCATCTACCACGCCGCCGTAACGAGTCTGACGGCGGAAGAATGCACTAAAAAACTCGGCGCCGAGAAGGCCGACTTGTTGACCCGGTATCGTTTCGGCATGGAACAGGCCATGGCGAGAGCAAGCTTTCTGAATACCCAGGAACTGATTGTCCTGCAAGCTTTTGTTACTTTTCTTGTCAGTCATTGTGACATCCGCACCGCAGAATTAATTACCCTTGCTGAGAATGTAACTGGCTAGATCTGCGTGCGTCGACACGACGAGACCCGTTTCACCTGGACTCTCGTCGGACTCGCCATCCGACTCGCACGAGCATTGGGTCTTCACCGCGACGGCACCGTCTTCGGATTGTCTCCCTTTGACACTGAGATGCGTCGTCGACTGTGGTGGAGCCTGTGTGTGCTGGATCTACGCGCGGCCGAAGACTTCGGCACGGATCCGACGATCCTCGAACAAACGTACGACACGGCGATGCCATTGAACATCAACGACGAAGACATCACGCCGGGCATGACCGAGTTCCCTCCCTCGCGTGTGGGATGCAGCGAGATGACTTTTTGTTTACTTCGATACGAAGTCGCCAGCGCCATTCGACATCTCGACTACGTCCCTCCGGGGCAAGGCACGTGTCACGAGATCGCGGCGACGCTATCATTACAGCAAAAAGAAAAACTCATCGAAGCGACCAACAAACGACTCGAAGAACGATATCTGCAATACTGCGACATGACCATTCCTTTGCACTGGGTGACGGCAACGGTCGGGAGACTCGTCATGGCGAAGCTATGGTTGATGATCTACCACCCGTTTCAACGTCCAGGGAGCACCATGGAATTATCCCCCTCGGTGCGTCATCGTCTATTTGTCACCTCGATCGAAGTGCTGGAATATGCACGTCTGTTGGAAACGGAGCAAAGTACCGCAAAATGGGGCTGGATGTTTCGCACATACGTCCAATGGCATCCCATCGCGTACTTACTGGCCGAATTGTGCGTCTCAACGAGAGGCGAAGTCGTCGATCGTGCCTGGAATGCTATCAACGGGGTGTTTGATAGCTGGGGGGAACGCGTCAGAGCGAGTAAACGAGGGATGTTATGGGGTCCGTTGAGACAGTTGATGATCAAAGCAAAGAGAGCGAGGGAGGCGACTCTTGCGGAAACCAACCCTACGTCCGATGGGAATGCTCTTGCGGGTGGACCAACTCCAACGACTACCAAAACAGCAGCTACTGCATCGGGCATTGATCGGAACAATAAGGGAAGCGAGATAGACGAAGAAGATCCGCTTGCTATACTCGACAATTATCCTGGACTCAACCCCACTGCGCCCTCCCAGACAACTGCAACAACAACAAACGAAGAAGGAGGATTCCCACTGGCGGAAACAAGTCCATCCATGAACTGGACTGAATGGAATTCCTTTCTGAGAGAATACCAGATGCAGCAACAACGGCTTCAATTGCAGCAGCAACAACAGCATGAATATATGCATCTCGATACCTCGGACTTTTCTTTCGGGCCTGCGGCTTCTTTTTACCCGTTGAATGGGCTGGAGGTAGGAGATCTCGATGGCATCGATGCTGGTGATGGTCCGGCAGCTAGTGGACTTCCTCCTGTGGACGGCGGTATTAGTGCCACCGGTACCGGACTCGATCCCTTCCCTCTCACAACCGTCGACCCAGCGGTGATGGTAGCGGCGGGGAGCAACGGGACGCAACTCCAGTAGTTAAAATCAAGAGCAAGTGGAGAACGAACCAAAAGCGATCAGGTCTTCTAGCTAAGCTGTAGCTACATCTAATGCTATGACTATCAAAATACTACTTTTACATGGCCTTCACGCCAATTCACATTCGAAAACTGGTACGTATTCCAAGGAGCAGTATGATACCACCGATCGCGGAGTCTAGGCGCTGCACTCCGCTCCCCATCCTATCAGACTGACGACCGGGTTGTTAATCCACTTTGACTGGCGTTCATACCTTCAATTTATCAAACCCTCACTCACTTGGTCCACTACCCTTTAGAGTCATCGCACCTCCTTCCGCAATACCCTTAGCCTTCGAAGCAAACCCAGCAGCTTCACCAGCTTTCTTCGAAGACGAAGAAAGCAACATCTCCCTCCGACGGCGATAGAATCCCTCCAGGGCTCTCCGTCTCTGTTCCAATCCCCAACCCTCCACGACCAATGCGAATTCCGTGATCCCCGCATCTTCATTCCCATTACCATCGCCATCCCCGCTGTTATCATCATCCTTCGCAGTATATCCATACCACCTCGCCATCTCGCAAAACTGACGCTTCATGACGTCCCAAGGGGGATGGAATTTATATCTCACTTTCATCTCACCACCTCCACCTTCGCCATCTCCAGCACCACCGGTGAACGAGGAGTTAAGAGTATGATTAGCAGTATGACGAGCAGGAACCACCAGATCTGAATTCTCCCTTCGAAATACCGTCGATTCAATCCTCGCGGGATCATCCGGGTGTAATTCCTCCGTCTGGACTGCTCGTTTACTCAACCTCGCTTCGATGCTCGAAGGGCCAATCACTTCGCTATTATCGTGGAGATAGGTTACCCCTGCGTGGGCGAGGATGGCGTTAATAGCGTCTGTTTTCATTTTTTTGTCGTTCGTCCTCTGCTTGACTCGATCGTGTCCTTGTCCGGTCATATCCTCGGGATCATCATCTGCCTTTCCCTTGGCGACGAGTTGAGCAAGTTGACTCATGGCCTGGCTTCCATCGTCGTCGTCTTCATTGTTATGCTCATTCCCGCTATATTTCTCTCTTTTCAGCACGCCTGCTAAACCATCTTCGTCGTCATCGCCCGTCTCGTCATTGTTTCCTGTGGGATTGATATCAAAATCAACGACATCGACCGCGGCTTTCGACTCGGCGACATTCGTCTTGTTGATGATCTGTCTCAACACGACGCTTCCCCCATCTCCAGTACTCCCTCCAGCATTAAACGCAAAGAGGTTCCTCAATCCAAAGATCTCCCCCTTCTGTTCCTTCCGCTCTTGCACTCCACTGAAATATCGTCGTTCCATGGAAGCCGAGTACCCGATGTTCGCTTGCTGTTGTTTATAGATCTGTCTCGCGTAGACGACCTCCTCGATTGTTCCCACGGAAACTAATCGAAAGACTTCGACGTCGCGGACTTGCCCGATTCGATATGCTCGATCTTGCGCCTGGAGATCATACGAGGGGTTCCAATTCGGATCGACCACGACGACTTTGTTCGCTGACGTGATGTTCAATCCAACACCGCCTGCTTTCGTCGAGATTAAGAATACGAATTGGCCTGGGTCGCTGTTGAAGTCGTCGACGACCCTGGCTCGCTCGTCGTAACTCATGGCTCCGTCGAGATAACTGACGTTGTAGCTCGTGTGGTTGAATAAAGACTGAAGCATCTTGAGTAACCTCACACTATGCGAGAATACAAGGACTTTGTCCCCGTTCGCGTGCCAGAACCGGAGCAGTTTGCGGAGGACTTTCCATTTGCCGCAGAAATCGGGATTGGCGTAGTTGATGATGGAGTCGCGAGAGGCGTATAGTTCCTTCCATCGCTCGGGGAGGACGAGTTGGAGGTATTTAAGGTCCTTCTGCTGCTTCTCTGGCGGATCGGTGCCCTGCGGGATGAGAATGGCGAGGTGATTGCTCAGTTTTTGTAAAGTGGCGATGGCCGGGAAGACCAAATTCTGCCATCGAGTGTCAGACCCGGGTAGCGTCTTGTAGCAGCACCATCCCCGTTTCTTGCCCGACTTGCAATCGCAGTAATCGCTCGCTCGACGGATATAGTCGACCATATCGGTGTTCAAAAACCGCTCGTAAGCACCGCGTTGAGTCTCCGTCATGGGGCTGAAGACTACCCTATCGCTCTTCTTGGGGAGTTGGTCCGCGATGAGCGTCTTCATCCGTCGAAGGAAGAATTCCGGTAAGAGATTCTGCACGAGTTTCTGCGCCGTCTTTCGCGCTCGACTCAATTGATGCACTGTCGCGTCGTGGGATTGTCCCACTCGTAAGGGCTCGCTGATGCTCGCTCTCCACACAGACAAGGGCCCGAATCGACCTGGATTCGTCCAGTTGAGTAACGTCCACAACTCTTCATATTTATTCTGGATCGCCGTCCCCGTCAATCCAATCCGACATAACGCGTTGATCTCGTTCATCGCCTGCGTGATCTCCGCTTTGCGCTCCTTGACCGTGTGACACTCGTCCGCTACAACGCAGTCCCAGTCAATCATGTTGATCACATCCTTGTTGATGCGGTAGGTGGTATACGTCGTGATCATAATCTCCGAGCGCCCCGTCCTCGCTGCGTCAATGGCCATCTCTTTCGTCTCGCCATGGTACACATCAACGTGCCAATACCCCCATCGCTTGAACTCGGCGTTCCAGTTGGCGATCAGCGAGCCCGGGCAGACGACCAGCACGCGCGGATACCACCTCTTGCCGTCCTCGTCAATGCGACGCATCTTGCGCATCCGTTTCAGATCGCGCTCGTCGCCGGTCTTGCCAAACGCCGCGGTGAGAAAAGCGATGACCTGCACGGTCTTGCCCAAGCCCATGTCATCGCCGAGAATGCCACCCTTTTGGTAGACGAATAACTCGTGCAGGAATGCCGTCCCTTCGACTTGGTAGCCGCGCAGCCATTGCGCGATCGGCGCGGGAATCACGCCAAGGGAATACGGCAGTGTGATGTCCTTGTAAGGCGCGCAGGGCTTGACACCAGGGAATTGAGGCTTCTCTTGGAGTTTCTCTTGACGCTCGTCGTCGGAGAAGTCAATATCGTCGTACCGCGGAGGGAGCTTCAATCCGGCTTCTTTGAGGCGTTCCCGGGTGTTGTCAAATACCTTGCGTCGTCGCTGGAGATAGTCCGGCATGGCCTGCTGCATGAAATCATCGTCATCTTCAATTCCCTCGTCAGCGTGTACCGTCTTTTGTTTCTTGGTCGGTCGCTCCGCCTTTACTCCAGTAGTGGTCTTCTTGGATGATGACCCTCCTCCTCCATCTCGAGCGGCCTGGGCTTTGGCCTTGCGCGTCGCCGCCGCTTCATGTTTTCTCTTGAGCGCCTTGCGTTGCTTGAACTTCTCGTAGGGGTTCTCTTGGTCCCCATCTGACCATTCCACTTTTTCGCCATCCGTCGGGAAGCTTCGCTGGGCTGACTTGGCATCTTTCTGCGATCCAGACTGGTCGTCTGTCGTGCTCTCATCGTAGATAGAGGTATCTATCTCATTGATATGTTAGTATCAAAGTCTCATGCATGAGCTCTGGCAAGTCGATGCGGAGAATAGAACTATTCACTCACTCTTGGTATTATTTTCCTCATCTTTGCGCACGGCATTTACAATCTTGACCTCATCGTTCTTCTCGTGTTTCATGGTGCTGGTGGCGGGCACGGTGGGGAGTTATCGTCACTAACTGCTCAGACCCACTTCTTGACCTGACATTGACCTCACTTCATCATGGGCGACAACAGCATCGCAGCCCGTCTCACCACGTGAGGACGTAATGACTGAGGATTAAGACTGGCGAACAACACACCCCCATAACAGTCATCATGCCACTGGACAGCTCCATCTACGCTCTGGCACTCCTCCGCCTAGACGGCCGACGATGGAACGAGCTCCGTCGGCTACACGCCCAAATCTCCACTCAAGCCGCCGCAGATGGATCCAGCTACTTTGAGATGGGCAACACCAAGGTCCTCTGCACGGTGGCCGGACCTTCGGAGGGCCGACGAGGGGGTGGCGGAAGCAGTGCTGGGGCCGAAGTCCGAGTCGAGATCTCAATGGCCGGGTTCAGTGGAACAGACAGGAAGAAGCGAGCTCGAGGGGACAAGTATGTATATATTATAGACCCATCCAATATCTATTTGTTCGAAAGGAAGAAAGAATCACGTACACGCTGAACATATCAGACTAATGATGGATATACGAGTGCTATAGACGACTGTCGGAGATGCAATCGACCATCGCCAACGCGTGCACATCCAGCCTCTTCACCCATCTTTATCCGCACTCTCTCATCGCCATCAGTCTACATGTCCTCTCTCAAGACGGAGCTATCTTGGCGGCGTGTCTGAATGCAGCTACTTTGGCTCTCATCGACGCCGGTATCCCGATGGCGGATTACATCGTGGCTTGCACTGCCGGGCTGATCTCGTCTTCGGCCATCGATCGAGACAAGACGGATCCCGTGCTGGATTTGACCAGCGCAGAAGAACAGGAACTTCCATCCTTGACGGTGGCGACTCTGGGCGCGACGGAGAAGGTCAGCGTGCTGGTGCTCGAAAGTCGAGTTCCAGTTGATGCCGTTCAGTCGATGCTGGCGGTTGGCGTGGACGGTTGTAAAGAAGTGCGTGAGATACTCGATCGAGTGGTGCGTGCGAGGGGGAAGAAGTTGTTGTCTACTGTTCGAGGATAAGGTCTGGGTTGAATACAGGAGCTATGGGAGCGATTGGGCAGTATTTGATAAGAAGATGATGATACCCATTTCTAGATAAGTCGCTTTGGCTGCTATTCTCGCCTTTTTTGCTTCCAGCAATATGAATGTGAACCTTCCCCCATTGGGAGACATGGATTGTTATAGCAAGCAAACGACAAAAATTGATCTGGCCCAGCATTGACTGGTGAGTTATCCTCAGAATTCTAGCGCTCTTACGAGGAAGTGAACGACTAACTAGAACAGGATACGCAACCAGGCGCTATCTGTCGTTAAGAAATTATTACCTATACCAGGTGATTGTTGGTTGACGAAGAGTAAGAGAGCGCCTTACAACAAGATGCAAAAGTGGAGTGTCTAGTGAAGATATTCGCATCGTTACTATCAAACCTTGGCCTTCCACTACGCGCCAGACTCAGTCACAAACTACCCAAAAGCACTCAGACAATGTCAAGTCGACAATGGTCTAAGGCTTTAGCTTGTCGAGAACGAACTATATACCAAGTTGAAGACAAACGTTCTTTTACTGCTTTGGGCGTACAGGATTTTTGGACGTGGCAAAACCGTCTTAACCTCCATCGCCATCCAGACGATGCTCTAACCTTATAGTAAGGATCGTAGAAACGTGGTCGCCTAGTTCTACGTCGACTTCAACGACAACGGAAACAAGATTCGCTTCTTTCCATTGCACGGATAATGGGGCTCAACCTCTGGTATCATCAGAGGCTTGACGATGATATGAGATCTGTACATGAAAGATATATTGATGCCTACCAGGACTTCTCTCGTTGGCGGTCTGCCACGGTTCATCACCTACAAACGATTGACTGCCCACGACTGTGATTCAGGGATCCTAAAGTGGGCTCTGCCGAGCTGACCACGAAAGCAAGCGTTTTCCCGTCTTCGAATTGACGGTGACGAAAGCACCGTCGCAAAGTAAATGATGAAACGAAACCCTCTAGTACCATCTCCTACGTCTAGGCTGTTCCTACCTCATGTGCCCTGTTTCTCAAATGATCGTTGCAGTGCGTAAGGGCAGACTGCATTTACATCGTTGGTCCTTGTATGGGGCAAGTACATACTTCATTCCTCAATTGAACGAATCTACGATATTCACACAAGCATAACGCCGTCAGGCATTGGACCTAGGCAGTAATTCTCGCAACTAGTCCAACGGAAATAATAGTAAAGCAATACAAGTAAATGTTCAGTTTAATAGATCATTTTGATTTAATTCAGCGTAAGTCGTAGCCAACATTTTCTGCGTTTATGCTTCTATCTTCATGGGTATACGTAAACAGCGGGGGACCTCTGGTTCCTTCCTTCCGGCGCTAATTGGAGAGGTAGATCATGGGGAACGTCAACGAAAGACATGCACACACGTCGAGGGAAGTATTTACAAGCAAAAGTAGAGGTGGGATACGCACACATCAGAGGAACGACTGGAGGGAGGAAGGAAGGAAGGAAGGAAGGAAGGAATGGAAAACATGATGACGAAGAAGAGATACCCAGTCCCGCTAGACTCTCATGCATGTACTTTTGTTGTTCTCTCTATTTCGGTCAAGCTGGGGATGGGACAGCAGCCCTCTTGACCAGGGTCGTGGCCGCCGAAGGAAGGCATGGTCCGCTGGGGTAAATCGTCGCTGTGGCAGTCGCCGTGACTGTGACTGTCGCCGTGGCCGTTGTCGTGCTGACCTCCATGGGCGCCTCTCGCTTGACGACCCCGTCTGATGAGAAGCCTAGGTCGCAGGCGCAGGTGTTCTTGGGCGCAGCGGGTGCGGCCTGGCTGCGGCCCGGTGCGGGCGGCGGTTGGGCGACCGTTGGCTTCGGAGCTGACGCTGAGGCGGCCGGGGGTGCTCCCTGTGGGTTTGGGGCGGGGGCGGCTTGTGGTGGTGGCTGTGACCCAGGTGTGGGTCGAGACGAGCGAGTCGATGCCGACGAAGAATTTGCGAACTGGGCCGGTGATGCAGACAGTGACGGCGCTGGTGCGCTCACCGACGAGGGCGACGACTCTGCGAACTGGCCGGGTGATGCAGAGGCCGACGGCGACCGGGCGCTGGCCGACGAGGGTGACTCTCCCATTAGTGGAGCGATGAGGCTGGAGATGGCAGCATTGCCCAGGTCCTTCTTCTGCTGCACGTTCTTGACCGCCGCGCCGCCAATCTTGGACTGCTGGGGGACCTCGTTCGTCACCTCGATGTCCATACAGGTTGTATAAATCTCGGGTTTGCCCTTGGGTAGGCCCGGATCAACATTTGGCGCCGTGGACCAGTCCCAGACCCAGTAGAGCGTGTACGACTTGCCGGCGACCGCCTCCTCGGGCAGCTTGATGTTGTTTTGGCACCACAGATCCTGTCCCATGAGCGGGCTGGGCTCGTGGGGGAACTCGCCCTGTCGCTTCTGCGAGATGCTGCCGCCGTTGATCTGATAGCACTGCCCGTCGTCGTAGTTCTGAGTTGCCAGCAGCTTGCCTCGCTTGTCGCCTCCCGTACCGTCGGCGTTCCAGACGTTGTGGATGCTGAGGAAGGTGTCGGTCGGCTGGGGCTCCGTCGTTCCGTAGATGAAGACGGTACCACGGTTCTGCGCCTTGCCGAGTTGATTCTCCGGGAGCGTGACGTGTCCATTCTCTTGGTAGCGAAGAGCGACAAGACTTCCGGGCGTGGCCTTGAGCGCGGGACTGCCCTCACTCTGGTTGGGTTGCTGCTGGGAGGACTTGCACATCGGTTCGTTTTGCTGGATTTCTGTGCCTTTTCCCGGGATCAGGTTGACCATGGCGGGGTCGCCGAACCCAGGAGTGCCGCGGAGGACGTTGGCGCGAGGGTAGCCAGGAGCGCCGGTGAAAAAGCCATCCTGACCGATGACCATCAACTGCTCCACCCACGAGTGACCGAGCACCGTTGGTTCGAGGACAGCGAGGATTGCCAGGAAGGAGAAGACGAGGATGATGAAGGACTGCATTTTCGCCGGCGAATGTAGTCGGGGTATCGTATAATGATAAAGGGAAAGCGTAAAGTGTTCTCGAGCCTGCGAGAAGAGCAGAGAGTCTGGTTGAAGGAATGAGTGAGGGTAGATAGAGCAGGAAAGACGTCGATGTCGAGTGCTCGAGAGAGTTGGATGTGAGGAAAGAAGGGAAAGAGGCAGAAGAGAAGCAAAAGAAGATCTTATAGGAGTGGAAATGTGAACCACGACCGGCGCGAGAAGAAGAGAAGACGATGGAATGGAAATTGGACTATGTGATTCACCACATACCAACGGAAGATATAGAGAGAATAGAAGCAGTGAATCAACACTGAATGGCAGAAGCCCGCGACAATAGAAGCTCCGGACGCCAGGCCTAGACAATAGGGACAAAGAGAAGAGAAAGAAAATCTCCGACGGGCGGGAACCATCCTGGCTTTATGAGGAAACGGTGAATTGCGTTGCAGCCTGTTATCTGCAACGCGATGAATAGAAACTCATGGTCCACGTGGACCATGGGAAACAATAACTCCACGAGGGCGTTTGATCATGCACCGACACGTCTCGGACGAACGAAAGAGCAGGCGCGCCAGGACCTATGGCCGACGACGGAGTCTTCCGGCACGCGACGCTGTCGTAGCATATTTGGCCTCCGACGGAATTCACTGGAGGGATCATGCCGGGACGAGTTCAAACAGGAACCTGATGGTCGCGAGTCAACTTGCAAAACGAGCCGGGAATGGACGTCGATCAACCGCGATGGTTAACTGGAGGTTTCGAAACAGTTCGAGGTCAAACGCGACCGCGTTTGGAACCTCCTGGACAGAGCCGCGCTCAGAGCAACCAATCAACGCGTTGGCGCCTATCCATCTTGATACTCCTCGATCGAGTGCCGAGCCCGACCTCTTTATCCCGCGGATGTTTAGCCCGGCAACGCGACGTTTCTACTAACGCCTACAAACCAGGACGATCATTCCCGCCCTTTGTATTTTGTACTTCGAGAGCAGATTCGTTCTTACCATCTGGGCCACAGTCCACACGTGGCCACCAGTGGGATTGGCAAGATGAGGTGAGGTGAGGAAGCGAAGATGAGGTCGCGATTCAGACGCCGGACCAATCAGAGGTCCTATTTCAGTATCGAAACACGCGACGCGAGACGATCGAGCGCGCTTAAATCTACGATTGGCCATCATCGTCCCGCTCGGCCTCCCGCATCTCTGAAACAGCCGCGGCGGACGCGTGACCTGTCAATATCGTGACTGTCCCCAGTTCGTCTCCTGAAGAAGGGGTCCCTACAGCAGCTCAACATGGAAGAAAATTCCCAGGGCAACGTCTTCCGACCAGCTCTGCTTGTGGTAGATCTCCAAGAAGACTTCTGTCCTCCGGTATGTAGACACCTGTCTCTACTGCCGAGCAAGAACATGAAAGCCCATGCCTTGATGTTCCACTTCATATTTGCATCTGATGCTGGGTGTATGCCCAGCATCGGTTGTGACGCCACATCATTTTTTTCCCAGCTATCATCTCAGCGTCGCCCACCAGATGATACTTATCGTGATGTGCCTGGCTCTTCCAGAACGGGAGCCTCGCAGTATCCGGGGGACGAGATATCGTGACCACCATCAACGAGCTCCTCGAACTGCCCTTCATCCTGAAGATTGCCACCAAGGACTGGCATCCCCCCAATCATGTCTCTTTTGCCGCGAATCACGCCCCACCGGACAACCAACCCTTCATCTCGCAGACGGTGATCCATAATCCCTACAACGCCTCGGAGACGGTCACCTCCCGATTGTGGCCCGTCCATTGCGTGCAGAACACTCCCGGGGCGAGTCTCATCCCCGAGCTACAACAGGAGAAGCTAGACCACGTGGTGGAGAAGGGCCAAGATGCGCGAGTGGAGATGTATTCCGCCTTTACCGGCCCCTTCGAGAACCCATTCGTGTCGATCAGTTCGCTACGAGGTTTGCTCCAAGAGGCCAACATCTCCCATGTCTATGTTGTTGGCCTGGCTTTGGATTACTGTGTACGATACACGGCACTGCATGCTCAGCATTATGGTTTCAGGACGTATATCGTCCGGGAGGGTACGAGAGCTGTTGATCCCGGAGTTGGTCGGCAAGAGGCAGAAAAGGAGCTGCGCACCGCCGGAGTCACTCTCATTGACCTCAATGGAGAAGAACTGAACAACGTTCGGCGTTTGAGATGATGGTGTGCAATTGAAGATGGAAGATCATCATCGTTACTCGAAGGAAGCTTAGTTTCATGGAGCGCTTGTAAATTAATGATTTCGAATGTTTTGGTATAAACTCCGAGTGAAGCACCGCTCGAATTAGTTGCAGTTTATTTTCATCCATCATATTCAGAAACAAACTGCTGTTTCCATCTTCAACTTTAGAGCCTCCAAAGATTCTATCTTCCGTTACTTCGAAAAAGCGTTGAAAGAGCGCCAGGCTAGAAAAATCAGTCACGTGGCTGAGATCACGTGAGATGAGCTTGCCACGTTACATAAGCAACCTGCAAGGGACCGGATAACGCCCCTTGGTCAGATATTCATCGAACGTCGCACAGATCGGCTCACCGGTACGGTACCGGGCGGTCCCTTTGCCAGGGGCAATCGCCGGCGCTAAACCCGCTTGAGCCTAGCCTCTTCCCAAGGGACTCGTCATTCTGGTTTTTCTCAGCCACAGCGGTGTGGCATTCAACGAACCCCAGATGTGTGCCACCACGACGATGCTCACTGCAGCTGTCAGCCGCCTTTCTGTCCGACGTTGAACCCCAGGTATGGCTGAACAAAGACTGTAAGCTGAGAAACTCAGGAACCACAATGGACGCCCTTGATATTGTTCTAATCACTTCTTTACAGTGCTCCGTGCTTCTCGATGATCCAGATTCGATAACAAAGGCCGCCATTGTCTTTACCTGCTCTCAACTAGCATGGTTCTTGTTGTACCAATTGGATCGGCAGAAGTTTGATATCAAGTGTGCTGGGCCGATTGCCACGAAGAGCCCGTTGCAACAAACCAATCATGTTCAACGGCGCATTATTCGGCTCTGGAAGTCAAGAGCGGGATGTTGCCAAAGCGGTATCGAAGCCAAGTTGGCTGCGAAGACAGATCACCCCCATAGCGGAGTCCCTGTCACGGCGAGCATGTTCGCATCCGATTCACACGCTCGTGTTCGTCGCGCTGCTGGCAAGCACGACATATATCAATCTGCTCGACGGTGGCGTCTTCTGGAACTCAGGTGATGTTGGTGGGGCTTCTTCAAGAGCCGACTGGAGTACGCTCGTTCAAGGAAGTAAGGACCTATGTGTTGGGGAGCATACTGGGTGGAAATGGCAGACCGAAGATAGTGGCCGGTGTTTGCAAGCGGAGAAGGTAGACGTTCCTCTCTATTCTTCCATCTACATGACCTACGACTAACCCGGTTTCAATAGTCGCAGCATGTCGCGCTGGCCACCCTGGTCTTCCCAGACTCTCTTTCCGCCAATGCTCCTCAAACCGCTCCGGTTCTTCAATCGTTACCTCTTCCACCAAATAACTCGATTCAGCTGCTGCCCTCGACATCTAATGCGTTGAGTCCCATCTCGCAAGACTCGACCCTTGTTTTCACGGTGCCGTACTCGGATGCACCACATCTGCTATCGACGCTGCAAGAAATCCCAGATGGCGTCATTCACTCGACTCCCAATGGCGAGGAGGGGCCTGAACTCCGACCGTCAATCCGACCCCAGTGGGTCATGAAAGCGGCCCGAAATGGCAATCACGTGGAACGACGTAGCTTTAGCCAGTGGGCGTCTAACACTTGTTCCGAATTTTTAGACCTCTTGAAGGTGAGGATGTGCACGATGAATCGACATATATCTTCTAATTATTTCTTACAGAATGCCGAGTCGCTCGACATCTTCATCATGATCCTCGGCTACTTGTCGATGCATCTGACATTCGTCTCCCTGTTCTTATCCATGAGACGCCTGGGCTCCAACTTCTGGCTGGCCGCCACCGTGCTGTGCTCGTCCGTCTTCGCCTTCTTCTTTGGCCTCAGCGTCACCACCCGCATGGGCGTGCCTCTGAATGTTGTTTTGCTGTCCGAAGGTCTTCCCTTCCTGGTGGTCACCATTGGATTCGAGAAACCCATCATCCTGACTAAGGCGGTTCTCTCGGCATCCGTGGACAATCGGCAGCGCCAGCCACCCAGTCTGGGGATGAACGGCGCACTGAGCCCCAAACGGGACCGATCTCCAATGATGATTCAAGATGCTGTCCAGGCTGCCGTTCGCGAGAAGGGCTACGATATCGTCCGCGACTATTTTATCGAGATCTTGATCTTGGTAGCTGGCGCCTCGTCGGGGGTGCAGGGCGGACTGCGACAGTTTTGTTGTCTTGCGGCCTGGATTTTGTTCTTCGACTGCCTGCTGCTGTTCACCTTCTACACGGCCATCCTGAGCGTGAAGCTCGAGATCAATCGGATCAAGCGACACATGGCGTTGCGCACCGCGCTGGAAGAAGACGGCGTTAGTCGACGTGTGGCCGAGAATGTGGCGCAACGTAACGACTGGCCGAAGCTGAGCATCGGCCGCAGTCGAAATGGTCAGCCCGCGACGGGCCGCGATCTGGGCCTCTTTCGGGGCAAGCTCGCCGACAGCAGCGTGCCGAGGTTCAAGCTGCTCATGGTGTCGGGATTTGTGTTTATCAACATCATCAACCTATGCACGATTCCCTTTCGGAGCGGAAATCGACATGCATCCGGTCCGACGGTGTCGGGTCTGTCGAGCGTCGTTGCGTCGCCACCAATGGATCCGTTCAAGGTGGCCGGTAATGGTCTCGACGCGATCCATGCATCGGCGGTGGAGAACCGGATCGCAACGTTGGTCACGGTGTTGGGACCGATCAAATACACGCTGGAGGATCCATCGATACGCCAGAGGCAGTCCAGAGGGATGAATGGGTATCACCTACCTTCTTCCAGCTCCGAAGATGACGACATGGACCAAACGATGGAAAGCATGGGCGGGAAGGTCGTTGCCAGTCTGTTGAAGAGCTTGGAAGATCCCGTGCTGAGCAAATGGATCATCTTGACGTTGGCGATGAGTCTGGTGTTGAATGGGTATTTATTCAATGCGGCCCGATCTAGCATCAAGGACTCGCATGGATCGGACGAAGATGAGCAACAACCACAGCGTGTGGTGGAAGTCGACAAGAGTCACGTGGGCGTCGATGCGAAAGTCCGCGTGCCCGATGACGAGGATGGAATCGTGATGCGGCCGACGAGAGTCACTCGAACAGAACCGGACGGGGAGCTACCCCAGATCAAGACTACTTCCGCCCAGACGCAATCTCTACGAACACGAACGCCGGCCGAGTGTGAGCAGTTGGTGAAAGAAAAGAGAGCGTCGGAGCTGTCGGACGCTGAGCTCGTCCCCTTGGCACTCCGAGGGAAGATCCCTGGACATGCTCTCGAGCGAACCCTCGGCGACGCCACTCGGGCAGTCAAGATCCGTCGAGCAGTCATCTCCCGCACCCCCGACACCTCGCGACACACAGGTCTGCTTGAAGCATCCTTGTTACCGTACGAGCATTACGACTACGCGCAGGTGTTGGGTGCCTGTTGCGAGAACGTCATCGGATACATGCCGATTCCTATGGGGGTGGCGGGACCGATGATCATCGACGGACAGCGATACTTTCTTCCGATGGCGACGACGGAGGGTGTATTAGTTGCGAGCACCAGCCGGGGATGCAAAGCCATCAACGCCGGCGGTGGGGCCGTCACGGTTCTCACGGGCGACGGCATGACGCGAGGACCGTGTATTGGATTTGAGACGCTGGAACGAGCCGGCGCCGCGAAGATCTGGCTCGACTCCGAAGCCGGCCAACGAACGATGAAGAAAGCATTCGACTCGACGAGTCGATTCGCACGACTACAATCGATGAAGACAGCACTGGCGGGAACATATCTGTACATTCGCTTCAAGACGACGACGGGGGACGCGATGGGGATGAACATGATTTCAAAGGGAGTCGAGCATGCGTTGAGTGTCATGGCCACCGAGAGCGGATTCGAGGATATGTCGATCGTATCGGTGTCGGGGAATTTTTGTACCGACAAAAAACCAGCGGCGATCAATTGGATCGATGGTCGAGGGAAGAGCGTCGTGGCGGAAGCCATCATCCCTGCATCGGTGGTGCAATCCGTGCTCAAGACGGATGTCGACTCGTTGGTCGAATTGAACATCAGCAAGAATTTAATTGGAAGTGCCATGGCGGGGAGTATCGGCGGGTTCAATGCGCATGCCGCGAATATTGTCACGGCCATGTTCATCGCCACGGGTCAGGATCCGGCGCAGAATATTGAAAGTAGTAATTGTTTGACGACGATGAGGAAGTACGTATTTATTGTCTCTCCCCCCTAAGAGCAAGTCTCACTATCAATACATGCTTATTTTTCAAATGATAGGTTGAATGGCGACCTCCAAATCAATGTCTCCATGCCCTCCATCGAAGTCGGCACGGTAGGCGGCGGTACGGTCCTCGAACCCCAAGGGGCAGCACTCGACATGCTCGGTGTTCGCGGTCCGCATGCCACCAAACCAGGAGACAACGCACGTCAACTAGCTCGGATTATCGCGGCGGGGGTCCTAGCAGGGGAATTGAGTCTGTGTAGTGCTCTCGCCGCAGGCCATCTGGTGAAGAGTCATATGGCGCATAATCGAAGCACTCCCGGGACGAGAGCTGGGACACCAGTGGCGGGAATGTCCTCGAGTTCGTCGTCTTTGCAACCTCCTGGTGGTGGCGGGAATGGTGGAAGTGGGACGGTAACCCCAGTGTCGTTTGCGATGACGAGTATTACGGAGAAAGTGAGGCAGAAAGCAGGAGATTCATAGGAGGAGTAAGTAGTATGGGGAAGTCATGTAGAAGAGGGGGGAGGTACTGTACTTTCGTACTAAGCTAAGTTATGATGGAGCTACACTACCGAGAAGTTGAGGACGAAAAGAACTTGGTTGGGGAGGGGTGAATCCGCAGTACTGTATATATATTCCCCTCGTCCGAAAAAGAAGAGAAGAGAAGAAAAGAGAAGCTGCGAAGCTGCGAAGCATCACAAAGAAAGAATGGGACTAACTAACTAGATGTGAGAGGTACGGTAGAATGGCTCTGGTTAGGGTTCCTTACTTACGTGCTCTCCACGTATCTATTCTATTCCACGCATACTGTACTATCATAGCATTCTATCATTGTCATTACCACCATCTTGTCTATTTATTTCAAATTTCACCTCCAGCATCGCTGCATGATTCTCTTTATACTTGCATCCTCCCTTTCTTCTCTTTCCTCTCTCCCTGTCTCTTGATTACTCTCGAGAATGGATGGAGAAGGGTACCATACTGCGTACGGTATCAGTTCGAGGAACACCCTGAATCAACCTTCGTAGCCATTTATGGATCAGATAGACAGTGCTGAAGTAATCTCTCCCTCCATCTATCATTATGATCGTCAATCGTCAATCGTCAATCGTCAATCGTCAATCGTCAACTGTCGAAGCAAGTACCGTACAACGGAGTGAGGAAGGTGGAAGGCAGAAGGTATCGTAGACATCCACGACATCCACGACTTCCTGACCACCAGTCTGAGCCAGTCTACCCCGGTATAGTCTCTACCCAATCTTCATCCAACCCCACCGCATGCACCCATGCATGCACACAGCAACCTCCATCGGAAGCTTGACGATTCAATCTATTAAGAATCGTGAGATAGATGATGATGATGGAGGAATAACCACATATCGGCTGCACGCATCATGGCGCAACCTAAACGAATAGAAGAATTGAGTATTGATAGTGTATTGGTATTGATTTCCCCTACCCTGATGATGATGATGATGGCTATGGATGAAATGAAAATACTCAGTGGTACGATCCGTAGTCCCCACGCAATAAACAACTAGCCCAACTACCCAATCCGATCCGATAGATCCAAATAAGTCCTGTATAGTGTGATCCTTATCCTTATCCTATCCTATCCCTATAACCATCCATACCACAACATACGCTGAACTATATACAATACAAACAATACTATAATAGGGAATTCCAGTTCTTTGGAACCTGGACGTACGAGTACGAGTACCCATGTCTGACAATACCGGAGTAATCAGGTAGAGGGAGATAGACATGGGAAGAATGACAGTGTCTCTACTATCCCAGGGGTAGAGATAGAGAATACCCCAGCTCGAAATACCCCAGTTGAAGGCAGTTCAGTTCGGTTTCACGAGATCAGATCAGATCACAATCATCGAAATTGATCTCTCTCCATCCCATCGCTTCTCAAATCGACTTGATCGATTCTTTGAATCAGTTCCTACAATCATCCCATTCATCACGTTAGCATCAATCCATCTCATCTCATCTCATCGGGAAGCTTTGCATCATCGCCCGCCAACAATCCCACAACGGGATCAGCTCCTCCAAGAAAAGCAATAGAAAGAAGACGATACAGGTTTCGAAATACAAAGAATTAGAGAAACTAAAAAAAAAACATACCTTCGTCTCCCTCGCAATCTCAAAAGCCAAAGGCGGTAATTTACTCGTCATGCCATTTGTATTATGATTATTTCCATCCCCGAAATTACCAGCTTCCAACAACAGCGCTCGACAATCCGATAACTTCTCCAATACCGGTTGACCCCTCTCTTTCAAAGCTGTTTTGAGCAGCGGGTTTCGGGCTTCGTCGATGGCTGTTGTCGTCAATCCAATCACGTTCGACACGATGGTCGCGATGTCGGAAATGTAGTCTTTGATGATCGCCAGCCCGCTATTCGTTCGGATCCCGCTGACGAGTGCTTGAACGGATTGAACGAGGTCTTCGGTGAGGTCTTCTAGATTGATCTTTTCATATCATATTATCAGTTGATGCTTTAATGGGAACTCTGGGGTAGCTGGTTATGACTCACCTTCAATTCATCCACCGCGACTTCCTGCTCGCGTGAGTCATAATCGAAACTCGTCCCGTGATCGGCCGATTCGACTCTCAGCATCCCTGGTCCGAACGGGGTCGTCGTCGTAGGACCCATCCCGTTCTCCTTCCCCCGACTATTATTTGATGGTAACTTCGCAGACGACCGATGCGGATAATGTGACATCGTCGCCGTACTGTACACGGAACCTCGACTGGTCATTCCCGTGCCATTCTCGAGAGACATCCTCGAGGAGGATAACCCGTTCATGTACACCTCTTCGTCCACTGGATCTCCATCGGCAACTTCCCCGGGTGGCGTTGGACGGATCTTGACCACCTGGATCAATTCGACGACGGCAGCTGTCAGATGGGATGCGGCTGCGTCGAGAAGCGTGACGGGGGAGATGCCCTCGGACGCTGCGAACGTCTTGGACACAGTAATGAGATCATTGGCGTGGCTGGATACTCGACTCTTCAACTTCGATGATGCATCCCCGCTGTTACTGTTATGTTTATCCGACACATCGTGCGTTAGGTGTCGCGTGCTGACGATGACGGCTTTCATGTGCTCCAGTACCGAGGAGGGTTCTTCGACCCGTGCCGCTCGCAACAGCTCGTCAATCGCGATCTGGAATTTTGTGATATGCACGTCTTTGATCCGGCCGTCGGAACTGACGAATCGGTGGTGGTTCGTGTAGCCGGCGACGTCGGCCGGTCGAATCGCCGGTCCGATGGTAGATGCGCGAAGAGTGCGCACTTGCGTCCGCGCTCGAGCGTAGTGATTCTTCCATTGCTTGACTTCTTGCTCGAGATGTCTGACCCGGCTTAACAACGATTCTTCGCGCTCCCAGGACTGGCTGCACCGTTCGGACAGCGTCTTCATTTCTGCTAGAGAGTTGGACGCTTCTCGTTTGACATCCTCGGTGACCTGTATGATATTGTATGTATCAGTAGCTGCATCGGAAAGTATGCATCTGGTGGTTTCAGAGGCAGGCCAAGCTGTGACCATCACGAAAACACAAACCATACGACAAGGGGGACAAAAGGGTCAAATCTGATTATTGACATATAACTCACCTGCTGTTGATCCTGCAAGTCATGCTTCAACTTCTCATACCGCCGTTCCAGCCGCTCATACTCGGCCTTCCACGAACCATCGTCCGCCCGACCAAAACCACCTTGCTGGTGCGATTGACGTGGCATGCTGCGAACATCTCGCTCGAGATCTTCATTTACTGCGCGCAGCTTGTCGAGCTCCGTCTTCAACGACTCATTCAGCGACTGGGCGTCCGACAATTTATGCTCGAGATTCGACTGCAGCTCCGACCAGCCTTGACGATCCATCTCCGCTGCCTGATTTTTCGTCGTCATCATCAGCGAGACAGATCAACACGAAGGGTAGGTACATGTATAGACATACCCTGTCACGAGCAGCACTCGATGATTGCAGCCTCGAGTGTTCTTCTTCCCGCTCACGCAGTCGAGCCTGAAGCTCGTCAATCTTATCCTGCATCGCATGAATCTGTGCTTGGCTTTCGGCATCGTGGTGTGCCAGTGTCTGAGGCGGAAGATTAGCCATGTTTTCAACATACGAAACAGCCATGATGTGTGCATTTATCGCAAATGGTTGATCTCACCTCGGAGCTGTGCATGGTCTTGCTCAGTTGCCGCGTGCTGCGTCGTTTATCTAATCCATACGGATTCCCATGCGGTGGATATTGATTCGGCGCCAGCGTCTCGTCATCATCCACCAGCGTGCTCTTATTCGGCACGATGGCATTATTATTGTTCGACATCCCACCACCCTTGGGCGACTGTCGTCCATGTCCATACGCCCCAACATCCATCGATGCATGCGGCGTGCCATTCGGTGGATCGCCTCTCGCATACGCCTCCGAGATGCTCAGATTGCGACTCTGCAGCCCCGACGACGGCGGTGGGCCTCGACCACCAGGCCCGAGCTGCGGCGTCTTGACTCCCCCGCGGATGCTCGAGGCGGCGCTGCTCCCCCGGTCGATCTCTGGACCGGCGAATCGCGGGAAACGTCGTTCGAGCTCGTAGAAGACATCCGAGGACAGATCGCGAAAGCGCGAGGTCGGCAGCGTCGACAGCTTCTGTCGGGCTTGATTGCGACGGGGATGAAAGTTCTCCTCGGGCAACAGGAATGGCGGGGCGCCCTCCTGGACGAAGCCGCCCGGTCCGCTGCGACGCGCTCCCGCCGTCGTCTGTCGACGGAGCAGCTCGTCAAAGACGTCGGTGCTCAGCTCGTGAAACTGAACCGGCGAGAGTCGCAGCAGCTTATCCTTGGCGCGATTCGACCTGGGATTGGCCCGCTCCTCGCGCAGCGACGGAGCCAGAAAGCGCTTCAGGGCGACGTAATGCTCGGCCAGGCTGTCTTCGCTGCTCGACGGCGGCAGACCGCTCCCATCGCTCGAACGTGCGATCGAGCTTGGCGGGGATGGGTTGCCCGAACTCCCCCCCGGTCGTCGTCCCATGCTCACCGCCGCCGGCCCATCGTTGAACGCACCATTGGACCCGCTGGAGACCGGCGGGGTGACCAGGTTGGGTCCACGCGGGTGGACATTGGGCGGTGACGAGGGCGGGTGGTTTGACTGGGCCGACTGATATCGCGAGATGCCCGACCACTCGCTGCCCTCGGCCGAAACGGGCGTGTACATGTCGTTGCGGGCGTCCATGGGTGCGGCCATCGTTCAATCAATCTCCGTCGTCTTTCGTCGATGCAGATAATCAATCTCTTAAGCAGCAATCTTGCTAATTAACCACTACACACCGCTGTCTCCTCGACCGTTTTTTCCCTTCAATGTTTCACGTCGACGCAATGTAGCTTTAGTTCAGCTGAGACTAGACCACTGTACAGCGATCTACCCTAGACGTCGACTCGACTTTGAATGATTGTCCACCGCCGCGGATATTGCGCCACATGGGGGGGGAAATAGTCGGTGCAAGGGGGGAAGTGATGGGGGAACAACAGGTCGCCGCACGTTGGCGCCTGGGTCGTATTATATCGCGTTGGCTGGAAGCCGGTCCAGCTTTTCCCGAACAGCAGCAGCAGCGGCGAAAGCAAACGAAAGCGTTGCGTGACCACGCCAGTCGAGGGCGCACGAGGGTCGCGCGTGGATCAATGAGAATGCGGCACGGTCCGGGAAGGTGAGCAAGAGAGAGCGTGTGTGAATGAGGAGAACGAGGACGGAGAGCCAGCGTGAGCAAGAGTGAGCAAGAGAGCGGACCGTGCTGGGGTGGTTCGATGCTATTGTAGGAAGCTGGTCCGGTGCGAGTCGTCAGACCAGCCGACAAAGTCTCATCGGTTGAAGGGTCGATGCTCTCGTACGGTACCGGTACTCGTACGAGGGGGAAGGTAGGTTCCCGGCGTGCGTGGAATGTGCGAAAGCGTAACTCAGTTGAAAAAAGAGAGCGATGAATGAATGGTGGTGGTTGGATGTTCGTTTGGGACCAGGACCCCGTCGGCGGATCGGGGGTCTTCGAGGGAATTTCGGTGCTTGCTTCTTGTTCCGCCGTTGGGGGGGGATGGGATTGGGATGGATGAACGGAGGTGCGCCCAGTAGGGATGGGTTGGACAGGGAAACAGAGCGGATAATTACGGGCAATGGAACGAAAAAAAAGGTTGACTTTGGATTGGCCCCCTTTTTGCCTTTTGCTGTGCTTGTTCTGATGGTCTTCAATTCCCTTGTGCTGCCTCCGATCCTCGAATCCACGCCGTCGTCTTGTGGGAGCTGAAGCTGAAGCTGAGGCTGCAGCTGGAGAGAGTGGAGCTGAAATGAACGGAGACGCAAATGAGATGCACAATGTGAGATGACATTCATCGATGCAGAGGATGAGACGAGATGAACATCGTTGTGCGAGTGTTCTACCCCTGCCCTGGCCCCTTTTTTTCCAGCTGCTTAACGCCTACGAAAATCATGCTCTCAACGTTGAATGGGTTTGCATGAATATGAGTATCAGCACCTCTTCGATGGACCGAATTGGCTATCTGCATGAGTAGCCATATGAGAACACATCATCACTTTTCCACCGATGGAAGAGGTATCACATAGCCCACGCGTCGTGCGGTTGAAGCGACGACGCGGCGGCTGCGGCTGTCGCTGCCGCTAGCCGCTCGCTTGTCTCGCTTGGGCCGAGAGGGGAGGCTCTTCTAGGGACGACAATCGATGCCAACTACTCCGTAGCCTTCGTATCACCAACTCGAGATATCAAAAACACCTCGTGCGGGCGTCGCTCGTATTCGAGGAAGCAAACGGGCATGGATGGATGGTCGAGGAGACTGCCACCGGTGGTGAAAATCGCGCTCAGTTGGGGAGAGCAAGAGGAGCCGGAACAGGAGAAAATACCGCGTGGAGAAAGCATGGCGCCGGTCGAACGATTGAGTTGAAGTCGCCGAAGGCAAACTCACCGAGTAAGTTCCTCTACAGGTCGAGTTCGAGTTCATGAGGTCTCCGTACGAAGCACTTAGTGCATTGTTGTGCGTGAAGCATGGCCTGGATACGGATGAAGCGAGGAGCCAAGCAAGAAGATGTACGAGGACGTCACCAAATGGATGAATGGATTTATCGATATTGGATGACCTACTGAGATGGCTAGGGGACATTTTCGAGAACGGTACTTCCTTCTCGCTGGAAGGCTGTCATGCAGGTGAAGAGGCTTTTGTAGACAGCGTTGGTCGTAGTCGATCATGGCCCGCATGAACCCCCTAACAGGCTGCGGTTCTCCTTCAGGTGGGGCTGATGGAAGGAGATGCGTGCTGCGTCACATCACATGTAGCCGTGATAAGGAACGATAAGCTAGTGGAATAAGCAAGGGCGTAGGAGTAGTCTGTAGCCTAGGAGCATTGAGTACCGTACCGGTCCGACCTCATCCATGCCAATTCGTCGAAGATACCATGTAGAGATATGCAAGTTGATGGCCGGCTGATGCGGGTAAACAACAAAGGCTCGAGAAGACGGTAAAAATACGGTATTTGTAGAGGGCCCTTTGGCATGACGCTCGACCGATCAATCATCGAGCGTCCGTACGGGGTGACACCGCATCATCATCCACCACCTCTCCGGCAGCAGCATCATCGGCAAATCGATCGCGCTCCTCCAAGTACCACACGGGGATGGCGCCGAGGATGGCTAAGAATGCGATCGTCCACCAGGGCAGGATGACGTATCCCGCCCGGACGCCCATGCTGAAGGTCCATCCGCCGAGAGCCGGACCGGCGGCGCGACCGAGCGACGAGACGCTGGTCGCGATGCCGTTCAACGTTCCCAGCACCTGCAGGCTGCTGGCTGAATTGGTGAGCAGGATGATGGAGCAGGGGAAGGCGAACATGGCGGCGACAGATTTGATGAACATCAACAAAAAGATGGCCACCTCTTCGGCCCAGGTGTCGCGCACCAGCACCGTGAAGGGCGCCAGCACGTAGACGACGGGACACACGCTGGCCGCCACTTTGAGGCAGTTGAGGATACCGAACCGTCGCGCCAGTAGCGGAAAGGCGAAGAACTGCGTGAGGATGCCGCAGATGCCGTAGACTGTGAAGAGGAATCCGATCTGCCGGCTGCCCAGTCCGAAGCCGCTCGCGAACCGGAACGGGAGGCGCACTTCGGGGTTGTTATCCAGTGAGTGGCGCGGATAATGCAGGAAGATGGGGATCAGCTGGTCGAAGGCGACCGAATGCAGGGCCAGTAGGGTGTAGACGACCAAGTTGATGGTTGTCGCCCGGGTGAGAACCTGGCGATAGCTGGCGGGCGAGGCAATGGCGTTCGATGTCGTCTTGCTCGCGGCTTGAGACATCGATCCGTGGCCGATCCGGTCCTCGGAGTCTCCTAGCAGACGCGTTCGCTCGTCATCGACATTCTCGCCGTCATCTTTCCCGCGATGTAGCCGCCCTCGAAGCAGATCGTTGAGCTTCTGGCCGAGAACGAGCCCATAGTCTCGCCGACCTTTTCGCGTCTCCAGAGTCTCCTACAAAACGTAAGTGACTGCTGATGGCGAAAGATGGTTGTAATTAACAAAAGTGTCACACCATACAGTAACAGGCCCCACTTCAGACTTGGCGACGCGAAGCGGGCCGGTTACTGTATGCTGCGACTCCTCGGTTGTGATATAATAGAACAGCTTCAAAAATGCAAACAACACATACCTGAAGATAAAGAAATCCCACGACAAAGGCGAGCAAGAAGAAGCCACTGACGACCAGATTGGGCAACGCAAAGGGAAACTTCGCAAAGAAGCCGTGCGCCGGAAACAGCCCTGGATGCGCCACGGCCGGCTCGGCGAGCGCCCCGCCCACCGCCGGTCCGAAGATGCTCCCCACGATCCAGATGAGCGGCATGATGCTGAAGGCGCGCGGCTGGAGTTCCTTGTGCGGGACCAGCTCGGCCACGGTTGTCCGGATGATGCCCACGTTGCCGGTCGCCATACCCGCCAGCCCTCGCGTCACCAGGGCCCACGACACGGTCCGCGAGAAACCGAACAGGATGGTGGTGATGATGAGACCGATCAAGCCGATTAGCATGGCGGGCTTCCGGCCGTACACATCCGACGCGCGACCCCAGGCCACACCCGTCAGACTCTGGCTGAGAGAAAAGATGCCGCTGACTAAACCAGCGTAGACCGCGACGCTATCCGTCTGGATGCCCATATGTTCCATCATCTCCGGCTGCAATCACGTCAGTGACGGCCAACCGAATGAAGATCGGAAGCGGACATACCAAGTACGGAAAGACGGATGTCAGGGCCAAAGGCTCGGCAACGCGGCAAAGGGCTAGACAGCCTTAGCTGCTGATCGTGGCCCACACGAGCGTGGAATCCTCGTCGGTATAATTCTCGATGATGGTGGAACTCACATAAGATCACCAGCTGCAACACAGGTAGCTTGGGAGCTGCCATGGCCGCCTCGGTCGTCGTCATCGTCATGGTTCAGAAGCTGGTGGAGGATGAGGTGCATGTCCGTGAGAGGGACGGACGAGGGTTCATATCTTCGCGGAGGCCTACCGGCCAGACTCTCCATCGCGCCTTCCATGGTGATAGCTCCCGGCGGTCAGGTCGGGCCTGTTGATGTCCGTCCACCTGACAACATGCATCCGTGGATTCGGGTTGCGGTTTCCCACCCCACCTCGGGATCACGTGTGTTGTTTGCATTTTTGAAGCTGTTCTATT
>QQTW01000330.1_pt1 | contig 29201 bp, 34 predicted proteins | sample 1904831 | NCBI WGS metagenome assembly QQTW01 (sample SAMN09435610, study PRJNA476489) | Subsurface metagenome, whole genome shotgun sequencing project.
ATCCTGAGCTACAGCGTGCTCGGCCGCGCCCTGTTCGATGCTGAAAACTTCGGGTCGTCATTCCGCATACATCGGTGGATGTTCAAACTGGTAATAGCGTCTGCAATTGCTTGCAGACACTCTCCCATTGTACCGGTTGCCAGGGCCGGATCAGTAAAGTACGAGAGGATCGTGGAACAATCCCCATTCTCCGCTCGTACGGTCTCCATGAGATACACAGCCCTCACAAAGTTCAATTTCGGGTAACTGAGGCCCTTGATCTGCGATTCCCAGCCGGGGAGTAGCGCTATCAGGGCTTTTCTCGAGTCTACGTCATGATGAAGACCCATCCCTCGACGCAAGACAGTGTTGAGCTCGACGTCGCCCTCGAGAGTTTCGGTGCCAGACCGGGACATGAGCAGGCATAAATGAGTGGCCAGCAGTCTCAGATGGTCGGTATGTCGAGTTCGTGGCTCGGCTGCAGTAGTGAACCCGTGGACGACGATGTTGAACCAGGAATCCCGGGCCAACGATAAGACGTCATCTCCCCAGAGACCAACTTGTGTCAGGTTACTCCGAGAAACGAGCAAGGAGAGCGGTGAAAGGAACTGTGCGATCTCTTCGGCTGCCAGGTCAAAGTCGGCCCGGCGCGTGCTCTTCCCGATCTGGACATCTCCTTTGCTGACGACCGTCTCGAGCAGGTGGACAAGGTAGAGCTCGTGCAAGGCTGATGCTAAGGGAACGTTCAGGGCCAGGAAGTTATGAGTTTTGGCAATCTGTCCACAGTCAGACGGGGTGTCATTACATCCCTAGCCGAAGCTCCACCGCAAGGAACTTACAGCGTCCAGCATCACCGTATTCTCCTGGACCACACTGTCATGACAGATTTTCGAGTAGAGTCTCAACAAAGACCTCAGCTCAGTGGTCCCTCCTACCAAAGCCAGAGCAGCAGCCTCGGCAATGATCCGTGCATCAACGGTAGCATCAATCTTGCCAATCTTTTGAACGAGCATCGACTGCGCTAATGCAGTAATCTTGTCGTCACGACATCCGCTCGCAATACAAACGATGGTGTGGATGACGTTGCCGTAAATCAGAGCCATATCCTCCTCTCTACCGAGAGCCAATGAGATTGCACTGCCCTTCCCTTCCTGTCCGTAGTGAGATACACGCAGATTGGCTTTGATGCTTCCATTCGGAGTAGATCCCGCTGCAACAACTTGCTCGTCATTGGCGACACTCAGAGTGTTTCCGAGGGTATATAGGGTGGTGATGATGGCATCTTGAGAGAGCAGCCGCAAAACAACGGACAGACAGTTGGCCGCCACGTTCATAACTCGCCCCTGTGAAGCGCCTCGGACGACAAAGCGTAGCAATGACCGGCTCAGAAGTGGCGCATCCTTTAGGTTTATTCTTGCAAGTAATGCGATGCTTTGAAGCGTCACAAAGGCGAGCCCGTTATCGGACATCTGCACCGGATCGCCAATGATGTCGTCTAGCCATGAGAGCAGCACTTCCGCATCCAGAGTGTCCGGATCCACCATGAGGCATAGCACCGACGTAGCCACCGTGGAAGCTTTGACTCCAAAAGCCAGGCGTTGTTGCCATGCGGATCCCAGTTGAAGAAAATCGGCGCCATCTTCTAGCAGACTCATCTGTCGGGCTGCCATATCTGCCAAGATCTGCGCCAATTCTTGACTATCTGCTGCATCGTCTGGCCTCTTCGACTCAAGACCGTCGTAACCGGTGAGGAGCAGACCGAGCAGGTCATCCTCGGAACTATAGTTGGCGAAGTCCAGAAGGCATGCTGCTCGGGAGACGGCTAGTTTCATCATCCTCCACTGTAGCAGCATTGCTCCCAAAGGCTGCCCGGTAGCTGCATAATGTCGCATGTGTCGCTTCCACTCCTTGAGGCGAGGGTCGGCTGAGTGGGCATTTCGAAGCGTCGAGAAGGCCGTCTCGACCGAAATCAAAAATTCGTCCGAAAGAATGCGCTGCAGTAGTGCAATCATCTTTAACCTGTTTGCGGTGTTCCAGACTCGGGCATGTTTTGTGCATGCTTCCAGGCACCCAAGTAACGAAACCGTAATGGTCGCAATCTGAACCGCGCTTTCGATGTTGGTGGAGATGGTCTTCTCTTCGTCTCCGCTATCGCTCTCCTCTTCCTGCACATGATTCGAAGCGGTTTCCGCAGCCTTGCAGAGCTGCTCCAGAAAAGCCTGAACAGCATCCAGGGCCGTTGGGCAAAGAGACTCATGATTTGAGCCGATGCTCAGAATCGCAGAGGATAAACTGAAACTTAAGGCCTCCCACGGTGAAGGCTCGATTGAGCGTAGGAAAGGAGATTGAGCAAAGACTTGCTCATGAACCTCGAGTAGGTAAGGAGTGAGTCTTCGGAAAAGGTCCTTTGCGCTGTCAAGATCAAGGATCAGCGGGGCTGCTTTGCACAGTGCCAGCAATATCTCCAGCTCTTTGAAGTCCTGTTCCCGACGTCAGCATTATATTGCTGATAGTATTGGAGTACGAGTTGATGCAAAGATTGTCCATTACCATTGGGATGTGAGCAGCCTCAAGAGGCTGGCCTTGGTATCCATTCTCATGGTTCGTCTTACGAGCCCTCTTGTCGGAGTATGGCCGATACAGTCGTTCCAGATCCGCATGAGCTGTATCCTCAGCGCCGGAGGCCGCAGAAATGGCTGCAAGTTTGGACAACGCTGTCCTGCGTGTTGCACGTGTTCTGCTGCGTTGGTTAGCCAGATGATCATAGCTCGACATCCGATCGAGGAAGCTGACTTCTCCATGATGAAAAGGGCCGATCGCGAGACGAAGAAGCTCTCCGTATGCTCTTTTCACGTCTTTCAAGCTTCAATTAATGCTGTCGAGCTTGTCGCTGCTGCTGCCATCCTCTGATCTATGGCGTATGCCATTCGAGGCGGTCATCGAGGCGTATGCCTTTCACGCTTGAGCTCCATGAGGACAGCTCGGATGTTGTTGGCTCTGTGTGTCATTAGTTGTGTTTCCAGGTATCAGTGGATTGCGCAGTTCTTGGTGCGTGTATTCTGACACTCAACGGGCTTAGTCGGACTAATAATGATCCGGCTCTCAACGGCGCCGAGGATTATCCAGCACGTGACTTGGCGGGCCCTGAGGTCAACCTACATCAGACCGTCGTCAACCCTCCCATCCCAATTCTTGCAGTATCATCACGTCTTGAACACTTGCTGCATCTCATCTAGCAAAATCATTGCTTTACAGAGCCTATTGCTAGCTATTGTGGATCCATTGTGTTTTAAAGTCTTGCTCGACGTTCGTTCACAGCCATTGGGTTCAACCTCGAGCAGAAATGGCACCGCGGCCAGAGAAAAGCCAATTGAAGCGCGGACCTGTGAGCAGGCTTCTTCACCTGTACCAAAGTCGAGATCTCTAAAATTGGTCCTCGGCTCAATAGGTATCGACTGAGGAGGCGATTCCCGAGACCAAGAAGCCCCGGCGGTCGCAGCGCATCCAATCGCAGTCACAGGCGAACCCCATCGACAAGCAGTCGCAGCTGCCCTCTCCTCTTACGCATGCAGTATCAACTGCGACAGAAGACTGGAAGGAACCGACGATCTCGCCTCCAGATGGTCGTCCAAGCCAATTCCAGCCCCGCTCTCCCGTGACCTCGCCAAAAGCCCAGGGACTTTCCTCGCCACCCAACGACACTCAGGCTCTGTCGCAGTTTGTGTATCCACCATCAGACTTGGCGCCGGAAGTCAAAGACGAGGAGGCAGAAGGCGTCTGGGGCTACTTGGTACCGCTGAACAATCGTTTTGGAGATACGCTAGTGCTTCGCCGGCGAGCAACATGCCCCAAGGAGGTGAACACCAGCGAGTCAGCCAAAGGGAAGCGGAAGAAGGGCAAGGGTAAGGGAGCGGCTGTAGCACAATCGAAAAAGGTAGAAACGTCGGAGAAGGAGCAAGGGAACAACCTGGCCACCGGCGGATACCTCATCGGACGTCATCCTGAGTGCGGTAGGTGCTTGACTTTCCACATCGGCGAGAGCAAGCTGGCTCACGATCGTTCAGACCGTGTGATTGTGCTGCCGACCATCTCCAACCGTCACTGTCTCATCTTTCCCGAGAATGCACATGGCGAAAGTATTGCCATGTTGGAGGACCTCTCGAGCAATGGCACTTTTGTGAATGATGCAATCATTGGGAGGAACAAGCGGCGCGAGCTGCGAGACGCCGATGAGATCATGGTAGCCGATGAAGCTCGCTTTACCTTCCGATATCCAAGAAGTCATCGGGGAAGCGGCTTCCGCCAACAGTACACGCTCCTGCAACAGCTTGGTAAGGGTCACTTCGCAACTGTCTATCTATGTATCGAGAAAGCTACCGGGCAGAGGTTTGCCGTCAAGATCTTTCACCGCCGGCCGGGCGTGGATGAGCGATCCAAGAACGAGGGGTTGCAACAAGAGATCGCCGTGTTGATGGCAGTGAGCCATCCGAACATGCTGTGCCTCAAAGATACTTTTGATGAGGGCGATGGCGTCTATTTGGTGCTGGAACTCGCACCGGAAGGAGAACTCTTCAATTGGATCATTATGAAGTCGAAGTTGACCGAAGATGAGTCCCGCAAGGTGTTCCTCCAGTTGTTTAAGGGGGTAAAGTATCTGGTGAGTAATTGGTGCCTATGTGATCTACCATATCTTAATTGTATGCGAAGCACGACCGCAACATCGTACATCGAGATATCAAACCCGAGAACATCCTTCTGGTCGACAAGAATCTTACGGTGAAGCTGGCCGACTTTGGATTAGCCAAAATCATCGGGGAGCAGTCATTCACCACCACCTTGTAAGTATACGGCGTTCAAATTCTTCACGTTCGTACTGACGATAAGTTAGATGCGGAACCCCAAGTTGTGAGTCACCAATCCTATTATGAGATCATGGCATTATTACTGACAAATCAGATGTTGCTCCCGAAATCCTCGAAAACTCCAATCAGCGCATGTATACGCGAGCCGTCGACATCTGGTCCCTGGGCGTGGTCCTCTACATTTGCCTTTGTGGCTTTCCGCCTTTTTCAGACGAGCTTTACAACGAGGATAACCCATACACCCTGTCGCAGCAGATTAAACTGGGTCGCTTCGACTATCCTTCACCGTACTGGGACTCGATTGGTGACCCAGCTCTCGATCTCATCGACCGCATGCTGACGGTGGACGTTGATAAGCGAATCACCATCGACGACTGCCTGGAGCATCCGTGGGTCACTCAAAACGCCGTCGGGCTCAACGACAGCACCGACGGACTGACAGGGGCAATGGGTCAGCTCGACTTCTCGAAACGAAAAATCCAACGAGAACGCACGCTTCTGAGCAGCTTGAATGATATCAAGGTGAATGAGATCCACGACTCTCGACCGGACAAGGAGCCAGTGAAGGTATTTGAGAAGAAGCCAACGAAGCTGGCCGCTCCGATTGCTGCTCAAAATGGCGCACATCGTGTCGATTTTGATCTTCCTCGGCGAGAGGAAACGCCGGGAACAGACCGGGATCCGCGCGAATTCATGCAAATGGGCGGCAAGGGCGACGAACCTTTGTTTGATGACGAGGGCAGCGCATATGTGCCGGATAGCGCTCTGCACGCCACCAAGTCTGCGGCGTGAGGGACCCATACCTAGTTCGGCTCTCTTGGACACTATTTCAAGAAACCGCCTGGCTTTTGGGATAGCACATCTCAGATTGAGATCGTCGCTGGCAGAAATGGGATTTGAAAAGGGTATAGGGATCGCATTGGATTTCTACACACTGTCCTACGTTGCGGATCTAATGGAGTTTTCTGTTTTCATTCTTTCCGATCACTGGTCATTTCACCCAAAAAGTCAAGGGTGACCTGGACGGACAAACAAGCGGTAAAAGTTCCTCTCTCATGATGGCCATCTGTCGTTCCTTCTCTTGGAAACCACATACAACTAAGTCCATATGAAGTGCCAACTATTGAGATCGGTGTCACAGCGACGGTGGGCGGCTTGTTGAGCAAACCCCACCCAAAGATACCTCGAATTGCAAATTCGAAAACACAAACCACTGTACCACGAGATGGCTTCATAGTTAGCAAGAGTGAATGCGCATAATAGAGCAGCCTATCTACACTTTTATACCTTAAATTATATGCTTGGAGTGTGTGTTATTGCCATAACTTTCATCGTGTTGATGGTGATGTATTTTTATATGCAAACAGTGGCAAAAGCGACTTTGGTGGAACCTGCGTTATACTGACTGTTGGACGAGCCCAGCAGGGCTTAAGCCCAGCAAGGCTTAATCGATAAAAGGATCAACAATTGATGCTATTGGTTCAGGTAAAGGATTATCTTATCTCCGACCGTCGGGCCTCGGCGATAGAATTTTTCCGACATCAGACCATCCCGGCCCGCCGAAAAGCCGGGGAGCAATTGCACCATTTACTTAAGGCGGTGCGGGTGCTCAAACTTTGGACACTTACCTCTACGCACCGTTCAATCCTTGACATCTCTTCTTGTACACAGTTCAATCATCTCGCAATGGGTCTTCTCACGACTGTCCTAGGCCCGCTGGCTGAGCGGCTGTCCGGAACCTCCTCTATCCTAATAGCGCTACTATCAATCGCCTCGTTCGTCGTCCTGGTGGTAATTAGCAATGTCCTGAAGCAATCGCTCTTCACCAATCCCAATGAGCCTCCTATGGTGTTCCACTGGTTCCCTATCATCGGTAGTGCCGTCAGCTATGGCATGGACCCTTATGTATTCTTCTTCCGGTGTCGGGAAAAGGTATGATATACGCGTATTTACAAACCAGAATTCCTGCTGATTACGAATGCCAGTATGGCAACGTCTTTACGTTCATGTTGATTGGCAAGAAAACCACGGTCTGCCTCGGTACCACTGGGACCGACCTGATCCTCAATGGGAAGATCAAGGACGTGAATGCCGAGGAGATCTACTCGCCCCTGACGACGCCTGTATTTGGAAAAGATGTGGTCTATGACTGTCCCAATTCTAAGCTCCTCGAGCAGAAGAAGGTATGCATTCATCAATCTCTTCATACTCGAACCAAGCAATGGCGTTGCTAATCGCTGTTCCATTCAGTTCGTCAAGTTTGGTCTCACCAGCGAAGCGCTCCGGTCCTACGTGCCCCTGATTGCCGGCGAAGTGCTTGACTACATCAAGCGCAGTCCGAACTTCAAAGGTGACAAAGGCTTCGTCAACATCCCATCAGCCATGGCGGAGATCACAATCTTTACTGCGTCCCGTTCGTTGCAAGGAAAAGAAGTGCGGGAACGATTCAACTCGACATTTGCCGAACTCTTTCACGATCTCGACAACGGATTTACCCCGATCAATTTCATGTTCCACTGGTGTCCTCTCCCGCAGAACCGAAAACGGGATCGAGCCCACCGGATCGTCCAACAGACCTATCTCGACATCATCCGCGCTCGCCGCGAAGGCGGCGTCGTCAAGGATTCCTACGACATGATCTGGAACCTAATGTCCTGCGTGTACCGCAACGGCACGCCCGTGCCGGACGAGGAAGTCGCGAACATGATGATCGCGCTGTTAATGGCGGGGCAACACTCGTCCTCGTCCACGGGGGCGTGGATCGTCCTCCGCCTCGCTTCTCGTCCAGATATCACGGAGGAACTGTATCAAGAGCAGCTGCGCGTGCTAGGCGACGACCTGCCTCCTCTCACGCACGATAACTTGCAGCAACTACCCCTTCATCAACACGTTCTTAGGGAGACCCTTCGTCTACATGCCCCTATCCACTCAATGCTTCGCAAAGTCAAATCGCCCATCGTCGTGCAAGGGACGCCCTACACCATCCCTCCCACGCACGTCGTCCTGGCCGCACCAGGCGTGACATCCCGTGACGCCGACTACTTCCCGAACCCCGAACACTGGGAACCGCATCGCTGGGAGGAGACCAATCTGACTAATATCGTGGCGGACAAGACGGACGAGAAGATCGATTACGGATATGGTTTGATCAGTAAAGGCACCAACAGTCCATATCTACCCTTTGGTGCCGGTCGACATCGATGCATCGGGGAGCAGTTTGCTCATGTCCAGCTGACTACGATCTTGGCCACGATCGTGCGCGAGTTCCGATTCAAGAATGTGGGGAATCGTAAGGATGTCATTGGGACGGATTACTCGGTATGTTTGGTTTATTTCCCGCAATTTCCATATCATTTCAATTCAGATATGGGAAGGGTGAGTCTGCATGGTATGCTAATGATGGTGTTGTTGGTAGTCACTGTTCTCCCGCCCGTTGAACCCGGCTTTCATTCAGTGGGAGCGACGGACCAAGGCGTGAACTTAACCAACAAACGCCTTGATGAACATCCTGCTTATCAGTCGGTATCATCCCGTATCAATAGACGTGAAACCGCGTTATGAGTACCTCCATCCCCCCGTCAATGGCCTCTCTATGGCGTCTATACCAGTCTCTAACCCCCTGTGCTGCGTTCAAAATTCCTGCCCGTATAGTATAAACTAGTTGGACCTATAATAGCCTACTCCAAGTACTCAAACATAACTCAACTAGACTAGATCCGTATCATTAGATTCCAATCAACCGAAAACCATCCCTCCCACAGCCCTCTAACTAACATGGTCCAGCCACATTTGCATCCCCCATTTCCCTAATCAACATATATCCCCTTCTCCGAGCCAACAAAAAAGAATCACAACTCAAAATTCAATCCCGCATCATCATCTTCCACCGGCTTCACTCCCTCTGCTTGCAATCGTTCCGCGACCCTATCCACCTCCTTCCAAACCCTCAACAAATTGCCACCCACGACATTTTTCGCATCCTCCTCACTTACTCCCCTCCGTAACAACTCCGCCACGAGGTCCGGGAATTTACTCACATCCTCCAAACCCCTCGGTGTATTGAAAATCCCATCGAAGTCACTCCCCAGCCCGACATGGTCGTATGAACCCGTTACTGAAGCGATGTATTCGATGTGCTCCGCTACTCTCGTCAATGTGTTATTCGGAGCGAAGGGGGTGGGGAGAGTATTGTTGGGCGCTGTCCCCGGAGGAGGAGGAACGCAGGAGATGAAGCCCGGAGCGAAATTCACCATGACGAGGGAATTTGTGGATCGTACTAGATCGAGGACTCGGTCGGGGACATTCCGCGGGTGGGGACATAAAGTGTAGGCTGAACTGTGGCTGAATATCACTGGTGCCAGGGACCTCCCTGGGAATGAGGGTGAGGAGTTTATGTCGGAGCCACCGCCGAGGACATCAAGCATCGTGTTTTCGCTCACGTGGGATAAATCAATAATCATCCCTATTCGATTCATTTCTCGAATCATCTGTTCGCCCCGGGGACTTAGACCGTTCCAATATGGCGTGGCGATCTCGAGTTGACTCTGATTCGAGGCGCGAGGAGTGATGGCCGCGTCGGCAAAGGCGTTATGGCAGTTGTGCGTCAACGTCGTGTATCGTACCCCGAGGCTGTGATAGAGTCGAAGTAAAGAGAAGGAGGTGCCCACTTGGTGTAACCCCTCGAGAGCCAGTGGGGAGATCAATTGCCCTTGACGGAAGTAAGGGAGGGCGGTGGTGCTGTTGGGTGGAGGGGAGAAGGTGGATGGGTAGGCTTCACGAAGGCGGGAGAGGAGGTCGATTTGTTGGTTCGTTTGATGGATTGCTTGATACATCCCATTTCAGTAGGGATTCTCATGAGCCCTTGGGCACGCAGCACAGGACATGAACGGGACAGCTCAGCAATGGCCGCTTCATCACCCTTTTGACGAAAGGAGAGTCATTATCCTTATGGCGAAGAAATGTGTGCCATGCTTATGACAAATGACCTGACCTTCATCACACTGATGATGATGAAAATAAGGTTATTTCGTCACAAGGATAATGAAGCGGCCGTTGCTAAGCTGTTCCGTTTTATTTTGTCACCCGCGTGCCTCGGCTTCTCGACTGAAGCGGTGCATATTTCAAGTTCTGTATGGGAAGATGGGCATACCCTCGGCGTAGGCTTCCTCAGAAAAGTCCAACGATGTCTCAGGACATGGTACATAGGCGCTCCAGAAGGCTCCTCCGACTCGGCCCTTTCGCAGACGTGGTAGGTCGATTTGTCCTAGCAGACCACCATTCTCGAATGGGTCCGTGAAGTTGCGTCCGTAGATCCGGTCGGAATAGATCAAGCGGATCAAGATAGCTAGGTCTTGATGACCGTCTGTGCAATTGCACGGTCAGATCATAGGAGCGTGGTTGTATAGACAAGAAAAGGTGGAGAGATGTTGCACCTATCAAGGGTGTCTCGGAGAGAATGGCGTCCACTCTAGCTGCCAGCTGGGGATCGGTGGTGTTGGAGTCCAGAATAGCCTGCGGTGAACGACGTTCCAGGAATGGTGCCCAGCCTCCGGGCGTGAGCTTAGACTTGGAAGACACCAGCAATGGTAGGGTATAAAGTAGACAAAGAAGCAGCAACTTGACAGGATGGTATAGAGCAACCATCTTGAAGAATGTCTTTCTTTGCAGCAGGAACTATCAATGTTTTCGAGCTGTCCATATAACACTTTCAATCGAATAGAATGAACATGATGGAGGCTGATAGATGGAGACTTGTTTGCAACCTAACTCTTCCTGGGACTCCCAGTTCGGATTGTGCTACTTCCAAGAACCAGCTGCTTGCGGGATCCGAGGCCTGCCCGGGTAGCTCTTCTTTTAAGCTGACATCTCTTCCTCGCTCAGCCCTCGTCTAGACATGGGCCATCGACGAAAGTGAGTTCGACGGTGCATTAGCGAAGTCGTTTGGATGAACTGATCTTCTTCTTTCTTGGTCTCTTCCGGTCGATCAGCTGGATGCGGGGACGCTCGCATCAATATCAACCATTCCCAGTTCAGGAAAACCCTGCAGGTCTACCAGTACTGGTCATCGAAGATGATCTCCACACTAAACGAGGAGATGACGGAGCGGCTCTTCAGGGAAGCTGTCGTTTAGCGGAGCTAGTTACGCAATGTATTGAAGCCAAATTGTTTCGAATACTCGGGGGACTCTGTGCTTGCCGCCGTTTCTTTGGGTGACAGAACTGAGCTAGGCACGCTAGGAAAGGGCCGGGCGGTCCTTTTTAAGCCCACCGTTGCTCCTGCGTAGCGCCCATCTCACCAACGGTAGATGGGATGCGCAGATTGGGTTCAAAGAGCAGTTAGGTAAGGAGCATGTCAATCGCGTAACCTAGATCCATATTACGTGAAGCAGATGGAGGACGAGTGTTTTAGTTGAGTCAATTTAGTATCCATTCGCTTCACACTTTGGCTGGTTTCGAGGTGATTCCTAGACAATGCTGTATGCTCGAGACAGCTTCAGGCACGAAGACTATTTCCAGTCTATTTGACAGGTCTATGTGCGACGTTGCACCACATCTGAAAGGCCATCCTAGCGCTTCGGTAAGATCGAGCCGGATCTCGCACAAGCCAGCGTGCTACTGCTATCACGAACCCCCCTAGGCTATCCTGCTCTTGTTGCGTAACCTTCTACCAACGGAACGTCACCATTGCCTCGGTTTGCTGATCATGCTCTCGCCCAGCGTCGTCCAGCTGTTCAGAACAGCTCGCATGGCATCGGCGATTCGAGTGAACTGCTCGTCCGTCATGATGTACGGGGGCGTCAACAGCAAACAGTGTTTGTTGTTCGACGCTCGCAGCACGACCTTGTATTCGAGCAGCAGCTTCTGCTCGACATCCGTCGCGATGTCGGAGATGAGATCCACTCCAATCATGATTCCCCGGCCACGAACCTCTGATGATGGGTGGGTTAGCAGCAGGCTCTGGCTACCAAAGCTGCACCAATCACGGCGATGAAGGAGAGACTAACCCTGGACCAGGTGCAATCCATTGAGCTTCTCCTGCAGGATCTTCAGGAACGTCTGGCCACGCTCCGCGGCTTTGTTGATGAGATTATCATTTTCGATAATCTCCAACGCCTTCAACGCCACGGCCGCGCAAGTGGCATGGCCCGACCACGTATAGTCGTGCTGCCACACGTCCGACATCATCATCTTGGTCGAGACGGTGTTCATCAACGTTTGCCAGACACGGTCTGAGTAAATGACCGCACCCATGGGAAGGTATCCGCAGGTGAGACCCTTGGAGATGACCATGATGTCCGGCGACACGCCGTACGCTTCCATCCCGAACCAGTAGCCGGTCTTGGCAAACGCCATGATCTGTCATCGGAGAGTGAGCGATAAGTCCCAAAATTTGAAGGCGAGACTCAGTTGCAATCACCGTACCTCATCAGCAATCATCAAGACGCCCGTACTTGTCACAGATTTCTCGCGCCATGGGAAAAAAATCAGGATGCATCGGCACGGCACCGCCATCGCCTTGGACGGGCTCAAAGAAGAACGCCGCGACCGTCTCCGGCCCGGCGGCGACGATGGTTTCCTCCAATTGGCGAGCTACAGCGCGAGACGACTTAACACGTCCATTTCAATCAGAAAAACAAGGGCCCTATCTCCACTGACCGGATGCCTGCGCCGCATTCTCGCCCTCACGTCGCAGCTTCGGATTGATGAACAGATCGTAGGGCGGATCGACGTGCATGAACATGGAATGGGCCGGATGATTCTTGACCTCGTTCGGCTCTCCCTCCATCCACCGCTTCCAACCATAATCCGTAAACTCCTCCTTCATCGAGGCGGCCACGAACGTACAGCCGTGATAGCCATTCCGTAACGCAATCACCTTCTTCTTCCGCCAATAGCCGCCCGTCGATGATCCCATGGGGCCGCTCTTGTTCCAATAGCGGAGGGCGATGTGATATGCTATGCATCCTGTCAATTGCCAACAGTTTCACCGTGCGTCGACCCGGTCGTACCAGCTTCGATACCCTCCGCGCCTCCAACGGTCAGATACACGCGGGCACCATCCATCGTCTTCGGAAAAGAGCGGCCCGCCAGTTGGGCCAGTCTCTCGCAGAGTTTCACAGCCGTGACGTTGGTTAGATTTCGCTGGTTCGAGGACACTTCCAGCCGTTGCATCTGCATCGTTCTTTAATACCTACTCCTTGACCCTAGCAAATCGTTAATTCGGAGGATGGGTGCCACGGACCTGGTCTAATGCAACCTTGGCGATGTCTTCTCGGCCGTGACCCAGATGCGCGACGGTAATGCCACCCAAGCCATCCACGTATTCGTTTCCTTGAACATCCTTGAGCATGGCACCCTGACCACTCTCGAACACGACGAGCGTCTTGGGTGCCTTCTGCAACAGCGGGTGGCCAAAGCCATGCTGCTGGTGCTTTGCATCCGAGTCCTTGAGGTCTTCATACGTGACCTCGGTATCGTACGTCGGCATATTGGAGTTAGATCTGCGAGTAACTACTAGTCCAGTCGATCCAGATCGTTCTTGAACACACCGTCGAGATTGGGACAAAGATGGCCGAAACTTGGGAAAGATATTGTCAGACACAAAAGCTGGCATCCACCGTCGCAGTCAAGAAAGAATAAGGATCAATTCCTTACTCTACTGAAAATATTCCGGGCCGTGATGATCATGAAGGGAAGAGCGTGAATGTGCTTCACAACCCTCTAGCTGCTCTCAGTTGGTCGTCTTACACCACTAACGTTCAGGATATCTCGCTGAGGGCCCGGCAAGGACGGGCTTCATATAGGTGAAGTTGGGCTCGGAACACTCTCCCGGACGCGAACTTGTTAACGTCACCATGAGGTACGGCTGAGATATCTGTTGAGTAGTAACTGCAGGAGTGGGCATGTTTGAATGCGTCAGATCTTCCTCCTACCAGCCTTCATCTTGATGTCAGCTGGAGCGAAGAGCTCATGCTTGAAGACATGACGACGGCATATGTGAAGTTTGCCGTCCTCGTCATAATTGCCTCCTACGAATCAACTGTTGTTTGACCGTCTTTCGGCCGAGCTTCGGAGGAGATTGAAAGAGGGACGCAGGCATTGATGTTTGGCGGGCAATTCATCATCATCACAGTCGTATTGATGGAGCGGACGAGGTGAGGTCGGAATCGGTCAGATTGTCGCCGTGGTACTTGTGTTGGGATGGTTTGCTTCGACTATGCCACAGCTCCAAGTAACTGACTACGGTCGGGCGGGGTCACTCCCCAATGGGTCGTGATAGCGAGACGCGCAGAACACTAGATAGACGCGCACTAAGTACCCTCCCCGCTCATTTGCATGTAGGAGTACTTCCCTTAACTTTAGTGCATCAGCCAGAAAGAAACCTTGAGCCGAGTACCTTGCAACACATCTGTGATTCTCTCCAAAGTCGTGATTGGCTGAGCCTTCCGGTAAAGGAGCCCTAATGCTAGGGTCAGAGATAGTAGTATTACCCACTAGATTTTCGAAATTGTCACTAGAAGATGACGTGCTGTTTGCGTGTGCTATAAATCATGCGAACATCTATTTATGAAAAGTTACTTGAGCTCGAGTACCGCCGACCACTCCTATGACAATAGTCTTGACGAGCTTCGATTTTGTATGGGAAAATGCGCGTCTATCTTGTTGCAACACGCAAAAGGCCCCCGACGCCGAAGGCGCCAATTGTTGTCATAACCCAGTATATGAAGCACTATCCAACATATCTAATCCGTATCAGTCCGCCATCCTCACCACTTCCAACAATCCACTATCCATATAGGATATCATCCATGTAAGAAATGGACATTGATGTTACTTTTGAACCCGCTACAGTTCGACGAGATAAATTGAAAGTACTTTGAGGGCGACCTAGGGTGACGCCGTCAGATGGAGATACGGTTCTGGAAGAGCCACTTATCTGGAACGACGTCAGGATCGCCTCTTGTTACGCACGTGACTTAGCACGTGACGCTACCGGACGTCGGTATAGACGGAGCATCGTCAGGACGTAATTGATGCACAGTAGCTGACTACCTAATAGAGTGGATATACTGCTATATGACTTACTAGCTATACTACTACTGCTATCTGTCGTTATCACGACGGTTTCTGTTGGCTAGCACATTGCTCAAAACCCTCGAGGACCCGAGTCCTCAGGATGTTTTTTCATGATCGAGTTCGTAGCTTTGGTCACGTAAGGTGCCTCGAAAAGATTCCGTTGTTTTCAAATGAAGTCACCTTCACCTATCCATGATTAGAATGGCTTCCCTATTATCTCCCTTCTGATGTTGAACCCCCTAAATCCACTTCAGCACAGAAGCCCAATATTCGGGAAAGTGAGCTGAGTTCTAAAACTTCAAGTAATATCAAATTAATTGAAGGTCGGGCGCTGCTAGACAATGACATACAGAAGATGAGCAGCTAACAGAGGCCTTGGATGGGATATTGTTCAACCCAGATTTTCTATCAGCTTCTACAAAATTGTGGTAACTTGGTGATGGAGCACAATAGCCGGACATGCGATCTAGTTTTCGATCGCCTTGCCATCTGTTTGTATTAACAGGCTTCTGCTGATTGCTTCAGAAATGATGAAGGCTGAGTTGAACTCATATGGATCTTCAAGTTCAACTTTTCACTGCTTCACAGCGAGAGTGAGCAAAGTCTGGCCCCTTGTCAATAGGGAGGAGTAGATGCTTCGTCGAACCCTATGCTTGTTCCGGTAGAAGATTAAAAAGCCTTGTTCTCTAGCGAACACATTTTTCAGTAGACTCGACATCATCGTAACGATCTTAATGAGTGGAGATATGACACCTCATGATTTCGATGGAGGTTGAAGAAATTGTCGTCGTCAGGTGGAAGAATGTAGGGAGCCGCTTTTCGTCACAACGGCGACGCAAGCACTGTTCCGGTGCGCCACTCGCACCAACGGCTCGTTCCTAACTAACCTAATTTACAGCGGTATTTCTGAGCTTCAATGTAACTTGCTGCTTTCCCAGTCTCTCCATCTTCGCCTCAGTATCTTGCCGGTGGTGGTTTGTGGCGGGCATTCTTCGGGGCTCGGGGATTCTCAATCTCCGACGTCGCAGCCTTCCCTATTAGGATCCCGCGTTCCGCGAACGCGGGATCGCATTGTTCAACGGCTGAGAGACCACGACGGAAGTTTATGAAGAGAGTGAACCCATTCTGGAAAAACAATCGCGTGAGCTACGATACCTACTTGAAATTTGCAACTTGCCGCTAGATCATCAACAAGGTTGCGAGTTCACGTGGCGAGGCGAAGATGCCTGGATTCGCGGACTCGTTCTGGTCGTCCGACTATGCCGCCGGTGAGCAGTCGATTGAAGGCCTTGTCGTTGGGAATGTTGAGGCTGACAGAACGGCTGTCCGGGATGCACAGGACTGGGCGTCCTGTTCGGCAAGCTTCAGCAGGGTGTCATTGAGAGTCAGCAGTTGCTCACGATTGCGCGAATGCGTGCCGATGCCGAGGATCTCTACGGAACGCGTTTGGGAGACACCCTTCCGGCCGTGGATCGCATGACCGGTGGTTTTGGCAAAGATGATGGCGCCACCGTGCGCAAGGTGAGCATGCGTCGAAGCGAGCTTTGAATGAATGATCGATCAGCGTTCTGATATCAATGCTCCGTCAGGCATACGAAGGAATTCGGACGCAGACGGAAGAAGCGTCCAAGAGTCACAAGCGCATTGCGGCAAACATCCGGGAGCTGGTCGTCAATCCTTTCAGCCGATGGTGCGACGCGCATGAGGCGCGGGTGCAGAACGCACAAGACGATCTCCAGGCGCGGATCAAGGCACACGACAAGCAGGCGGACATTGCGCGCAAATGTCGGAGCCACTACTTCAACAAATGTCGATTAGTCGAGGACCTCGAGGAGGAGAACAAGCTGGCCTTTCAAGACCCGCAAGAATCGAGTCCGAAGCGAAAAACCATTCCCGAGGTCAAGATCATCGAGATGGACGACCCGGATGATGACGAGCTCATCGAGGTCGGCGACGAGACCTACACGACCGAGCAGGTCAAGAAGATCCTGAGGCACATGCTCGAGACAATCAAGCTTGGTGAGGTCAAGGTGCCCATCCTCGGGACGTATCAGAACGTGTCGACGGGAGCCGACATCGTCGAGTACATCCAAACCCATCTCAAGGCGACAACGGTCAGCTATGCCGAGAAGATTGGCCAGGATCTGGTCGCCAATGGCTTTCTACGTCTAGTTGGGAACGTCGGGAACGTCTTCGCCAACAGTTCCAAGATGAACTATCAATGGCGGCCCAAGGCGTTCAAGATGAGCGGCGTGCCGGAGCGGAAGAAGACCCTGGAGCGAGTCTCATCGATCCGGTCGGATGGGGACAGCCTCGACTCGCCCATCATCAATTCCGTCGGCGACTATCTGTCCGGCTGGAACCCGCTCAACAATCCGCATCCGAACGAGACCGTCAGCGAACGGCTGCATCGGGAAGCCCAGGAGGCGGATGAACGCTACAAGGCGGCCATCCGGAAACTCGATCTGCTGCGGTGTCAGCTCGAGGAGGCCATGATGGACACGTTGAAATATCTCGAGAAATGCGAGCTCGACCGACTCAAAGCCATCAAGACGGTCATCCTGGACTTTGCCGGCGCGATGAGCAACGTTATCCCGACGCTGCAGAGCGCCATCGACAAGATGATGCTGTATCAAGAGACCGTCCAGCCACTGGCCGACCTGCGCTACATGCTGGAGAACTACCGGACCGGAGCGTTTCTGCCCAGGGTGCAGGTCTACGAGAATTATTATAATTCGGCGGATGGTGAGACGCGTTGAATCATGCATGACTCGGTCCGTGATAAACGACTAACAAACTTATAGATCAAACATTTGGCGTGGATATCGAGGCTCGAGCGAGAGCGGATCGCAAGAGAGTGCCCATCTTCGTCACGACCATCCTGACCTTCCTTGACAGTCGTACGTGTTTTCTCTCCCTTTTCAGCTCATTCATCATGCTGACAAAAGGCTAGACTATCCCGACTTGGAAGGGGATGAAGCGCGGCGTCGGATATGGCTCGTTGATGTCCCGCTCACCTCCACCCACAGCCTCCGAAATGCCGTCAACAATGGGGCGCCTGTCCCGCACGAACTACTAGAACGTTACGACATCCCCGTGGTTGCCAGCGTGCTCAAGCTGTACCTGCTGGAACTGCCCGGTATATCCCCACTCTCCCAAAACTCCTTCGTCAGCTATTTTCCTAACCTGCATAGATTCTCTCATCTCCTCCCATGTTTATGAAATCATCAAGACCATCTATTCCACCCAAACGGGCGAATCGGACGATACGGCCCGCATCTCCGTCATTCAAAATACTCTGGGCCAACTACGACTCGCCAACATCGCCACGCTCGACGCCATCACCACCCACTTCACCCGCCTCATCGATCTCACCTCGGCTGACGATGCGTACGTGGCGTCTCTCGCCACGACCCTCGCGCCGTGCATCCTGCGGCCCCGGACGGAGAGCGGACTCACGCTGCACGAACGTTATAGCTATCGTTTGGTGCGAGATCTCTTGGCCCACAAGGATGCCATCTTCGGCGAGCTTAAGCGGGCCAGCGCCATGTCGTCCTCTGTGGGCTCCCAGCCGACTCGCCCTCGACGCGTGAGCGGCAACGAGCGGGACCGACGGGCCAACATGGAAGCGCGGACGCAAGCCATCATGTCGTCGCGCAGTCGGGCGAGCAGCCCGCAACCTCACCCGAGTCGCGCGCATCGTCGCGAGCGATCCACCGGCGGCGTCGCCGCCACCCGCTTTCCGGTCCAGGCTAGTCCGCCCATCGTGCCGGAACGCAAGACGGTGCGGCAGTCGCTGGAGGTGCCGGGCAGCGCCGGAGGGTCGCAGGATGCCACCGATGAGGATGCCAAGGTCCCGGAGCCGGCGCCCAGCACGCGCGATCTGGCCGAGCCCAGTCCCAGCGCGGATGGACATGCGGAGGAGTCTCCGAGCGCGGACGCTCCCGCCGACAAGCGCAGCTCCTTGGGACGACCAGTGGGTGGGTCGGGAAAGGTTCAGCGACGCGTACCGGCCATCAACTCCGCTCGTCAGAGCTTGACCAAACGGGATAGTCTGAATGGGCATATGACGGACGAGGTGGAGTCGCCGCAGCAGTCGCGACCGGTTGGTGTCACGCTCGTCGACAAGCCCGTGGACGACTAGGATTTCCCTATCTGGAGTGCAGGTTCGGAGATGTACATTTGCGATCATTCTGTATTCCATACCCTGGCCTTTGTATGACCGTGCGAGTTTTATTATTATTTATTTGGCTGTCCCTCAATGGTGCTAGGACTTGTCGTAGGCATGGGTACCAACGCATACAGCATCATGAGATATTTTCATATTCATATACATCTTCACCCTAATTTGGCAGTGAAGTGTGGGCATTAATTTACTTAGCCTGACTTGGGACCTGCGTCGCACAAACCCGTTGACAGCTGCACAAACTCTTCGTCATCACGGCCGCCTATGAGACAACATATTTTAGACGTCGATGAATTATCAACCACACCTCTCGTTACCATTTCATCAATCTTCACCCTTCAGCGTCACTGCACTGAGTGAATGACCCCAGTCTCAGCCACAGGATCACAAAGCCTGCAGGTGACATCGCCCACCTCGAAGCTTCTCGTCACTTGGTAAACACACAGACCCTCTTCGCCTCCTCGGCCAGATATCAGTCATCTGGAAAGCTCGGAGCTTTGCCTTTCCTGCCATCAAACGACCTGGAACAAAATGCGATGCACGGACCACGACGACAATAGCCGTGAAGATAGCAATCAGTGATTGACAGCGAGGCAGCGGCCGTCATCGTCCTTCACTCACATCCAGCTATATCTGGGGACCTGGGCAAGCAAGACAAGACACGGGTGATCACGTCACTCACGTCTTTGCCATCTCTCACTTCAACCACTACATCCACCAAACCTGCAATCAGTTGTCACCAGTCAACATGGACGACGGCGTAGCTCAGTTCATCGCCATCACCAACAGCAGCCCGGAGGTAGCTCATCAATATCTGAATCTCTCCGATGGACGACTGGAAGAGGCCGTGCAGCTGTTCTTCGACTCCGGTGGCGCCGAGCTGGAACAAGAAACATCTGGGCCGACCTCGTCGACGGCACCACCTGCCATTGGGCTTTCGGCATACACAGCATCGGGGCGATCTCAGCTCAGCTCGACACAACCGCAGCCCTACACGGACGCGCGAGGCGTGGTCCACCTCGACTCGGACGACGAGATGGATGACGGGGTTCAACTGTCCACATCGGGACCTGCGCCAGGATCGACCGCTCAGGAAGGGGGAGCGCATCGTGTGAGCCCTCCCGCCCAACGGCCCGCGATAGAGGATGACGAGGAGATTGCGCGGCGGATGCAAGAGGAGCTGTACGCCGGGGCGATGGAGGAAACCGACGGAGTACGGGCGCCCCTGGCGCGTACGCGAGAAACGCTGGTCGGCCCGGAGCTTCCCTGGGATGAAGGTGGCGAGGAAGAGGCGTTGTTGGCAGCACGAGCTACCTACGAGAGGCGGACAGGTGCTCATCGTCGGGCGCGCGAGCTCGCGAACCGAGCTGAAAATCGACCAGGTATCTTCAACCAGCTCGAAACAGGACCCTCGGTGTGGGACGACGGCACCGCCGACCCCGACAGTCGCCGACGGGAGTTGTCCCGAGCGACGGCAGGGGCATCCGAGAGCTCGTCCAAAGCCAGCTTGTTGGCCGAGATGTACCGACCTCCGGTCGAGATCATCTCACGTCTCTACTGGGGCGACGCGCGCGACGAGGGCAAACGGGCGGAGAAGTGGCTGTTGGTCAACGTGCAGGATCCGTCCATCTTCGACTGCCAGGTGCTGAACCGGGACATATGGAAAGACCCGCAGATTCGGGACACGATCCGAGAGAACTTCATCTTCATGCAATTCACCAAGGACGACCCTCGAGGAACACCGTACGTGCAGTTCTACTTCAAGGAGAAGGACATCCTCAGCGCCTACCCGCACATCGCCATCGTCGACCCCCGCACCGGCGAGCAGGTCAAGGTGTGGTCGGGTCCGCCGGTGCCCAAGCCCATGGACTTTCTGATGCAGCTGCACGAGTTTCTGGATCGATTCAGTCTGAAGCCGGACGCGCGGAATCCCATCCCCGAGCGACGTAAAAGTCGAGCCGCACCGGTCGACGTGGATCACATGACGGAGGAACAGATGCTGGAGATGGCGATGCAGAACAGTCTCGGCCAAAATAATGGCACGGCCGACGACCAACTCGACGATCTTGATCACAGTAGCACTACGACCAAAGACAAAGGCAAGGGGAGAGCCGAGGCAGCGGTGCCGAGTGGTGTTTCCGGCAAGTCTGCCATCAACGGTGGTGGCAATGCACCAACATCGACCGTAGATGATGTTACGCCTCCTTCTTCCGACTCTCTCTTCAGCTCCATCTCCTCCTCCGATCCCCACAGCGAACCCAGCCCGGACAATAGCATCACGACGCGCATCCAATTCCGACACTCGGGAGGACGGATCATCCGGCGTTTCCTTCTCGCGGACCCGGTTCGAAGAATATACGAGTGGCTCAAGGCCGAACCGTTGGAGGGGAAAGAAGGCAAGGAGTTTGAGCTGGTCTGCGCGGGAAGGAACCTGATGGATCAGCTGGATGTTAGCATCGCGGATGCCGGGTTGAAGAATCAGACGGTGATGATTGAGTTTCTGGAACGAAATGAGGAATAAATAGGTCCAGGATGGGTAAAGAATGGGCAGGGGAGCAAAGAGAGGCAAGCAAGGAAGGAAGGAAGCAAAGCGAGGCATGGATGTTTAGATGTGCATCATGGATGGGGTGTTCAGTTCTCTTTCTGCTGTCTTCTCGTTCACGCTTTCGCACTCTATATCGGAATCGATCAGGGGTTGATAAGCTAGGTAGATAATACAGAAACGCCGGCAATGGCTTCTCGTGGCTGCTTCAATCCTCTCTTTTTCCACTGACTGGAGTATGAAGCATGACTGGGGAACATTGGGCAAGTTGCCAGGTGCTGTCATGGTTACACGATCTTCGTCCACCGTACGACGAACCTAACCATTCGTCGTTCATATGAGGAAGACTAATCTTCGCTTTCGCCGGCAGTATGACCACTGTTGAACTCATCGACCGAATGGTGAACATTTGACCTTGCATTAATCGACTAAGACCATCTTTGTTGTAGTTCACAGGATAAGGATGATGGCCTCCTGCTTCGACTTTGAAATGGACTTCGCTTCATACAGCGTACGGAGAAAGTTCATTTATGTATCTGTTTAGTTGAGACAAATAACAATATCGGAGCTGAGCGTAGATAACTCTACCACGGGCCTCACGGGATTGCTGGACTAGCCGCATCGGTTGGATTCAAAATGTCCGCCAGCAATCCAACCCACGACATTTCTCCCCCAAACACATCCTGAACTCGTCATGGCTCCACCACCTTTACCGCCAGTGAGCCATCACATCCTCATTGGGACCCACTGGTTTCTTGTCCTTCCCAATGTGATAGCAAATATCAAGCCGGCCCAGCTGGCCGAAGTAGAATCGAACGGAGACTATATCGCTGCAACAGTCGTATCGACGGCGAGTGGTGGAAAGATCTCGAAAGCGGGGTTGGAGGAAATGATTCAAGACTTTGAAGCCCGTGATGATGTCTGGTTTCGAAGTTTTTTATCCGGTAGGTTACTTGCTTAGAAGATAATATAAAAAATATAGGACTTTGGTCGATAGTAAGGACAGCCATGCTAATCGAAGTCTATAGCGCTCATTGCACTCGAGGGAGGCATTGATATCGAGGGAGATGTCGGCTTCCAACCGACTCTGCTCCATCTAGACTCGAATGGAAAACAGCAGCCACGAGCAGGACCCTATGTCATACATCGCTGGACGGGCCAGGTCCATCAGGTTTGCAAGTTGTATCCCGAGACACACCGAGCTTTCTGCTACGGTACGACAGAGGCGATCGATGAGCCTGGAAAATATCGGCCGACTTTAGTTCAGGTTTGTTCTCCGATCTGATCACCGTGGGCGAAAGTAAAGCTCAAAGTCGGACAAGGATCATATTGCGGTCCCGTCGCGACTATACTACGAGAAATCAGCGGAGAAGCCGCTAGCAGGCGTACGTTCCGTTCTAGGTCCGATAAAATCACCTCGTCAATAACGGGACTCGCAGGATCGCTTTGCTGCCAAAGACCTCTTCGATGTGGCAGGATGCAAAACTGGTTGTGGAAATGCTGCCTGGAGCAGTCTATATCCACCTGTATCCGAGCATGCCGTGGCCGTGAAGCGTCTCTTAGAGGCCGGGGCCATTTTGGTAGGCAAAACGAAAACGACACAGTTTGCGGAGGGATATGATCCTTCTCAATGGTACCAGGAAGAGCTCCGTTCCGCGGTCTCGCACTCATAATGTTCTAATTGACAACAGGGTCGACTATCAATCGCCCTTCAACCCCCGAGGAGACGGCTATCAGAAGCCCTCCAGTTCGAGCACTGGTAGTGCCGTTGCCGTTGCAGCCTACGAATGGCTAGATTTTGCATTGGGCACGGATACCGGTGGGTCAATGTGGGTGACGAATACTTCTTTCGCGAGAGGGACGAGGCGACCTAGTGCTGACATTCCCATAGTCGTGCTCCCGCTGGGGTCAACGGCGTGTATGGGACTCGTCCATCGATTGACGCCAGCGATACGAAGGGTGTATTTCAAGTGAATGCATCGTTGGACACTGTCGGTCTCTTTGCTAGGAATGCTTCTATGACTCGAAATGCAGGGATGGCACTTATGTCTTCGAGCGCTGTTTCTTCACGCCATTCTTCGGAAAAGACTTGTCGTTACAAGCTGCTCTATCCTGTCCGACCGGAAGGCCGTTCTATGGACGCTAGCTGTCGATGGTTCCCTCCACCTGATCAGCACGATAAGACGACCCCCGCCGAAGAGGCCATGGAAGTAGTGATTCAAGCACTGGAAGCTCGTCTAGGATGTCAGAGGCATGCTTTCAATCTCGACGAGCTGTGGAAACAAACCCGGCCAGAGGGTCAGCCGGACTCGTTGGATGCAGCTACCGGGTCGGTGAGTGACATCGACACAGCGTCGCATCTGCCTAACTTCTCATACGAGAAACCAGCCGAACAGAGGATATCTGTGAAATATGATCCTGCTAACTATCTAGCTAGATATACTCCATCATGACGACCTATTCGCAAGTGCACTCAGGCATGCCTCGATTCTTTTCAGACTACGCGGCTCAAAACGACGGTCGTCAGCCATTCCTGGATCCTGTCATGGCCGGACGACTCGAATTCGGTCGGAAGCAGCCTCAATCTGCCTATGATGCCGCCGTGCAAGCCAAAGACATGTTCACCAAATGGGTCGACGACGCGTTGTTTGCTACCAACGACGATGAGCATACGATTCCTATTTTGATCTTCCCGCAATCATGGGGTCAACCTAATTACCGAGATGTTGTTGCCCAGTAAGTCAAGCTACCTACTTCCCTTCTCATTCTTACGAGTTCGCGTCATCTTATCCTCCTGTGAACCTGCAACATGCTTCAATCATGCATTGAGACGAGCAAATGATACAGCCCATGGCTAATGATTGCGATGATAGGCCAACGATCACCTGGACTGCTTTCTCCGCATACGCTTTTGGATATCTATGCGGTTGTCCCGACTATACCATTCCCGTCGGCGAAGTCCCGTATGAATCTCGAATCACGAGTCATCAGGAATATCTTCCTGTATCATTGAGCATGCTCAGCCGCCGAGGAAATGTAAGCTATTCAACCCCCTTGAGTCTTTCTCTTCGAGAGCTAGTGGAGAAGGCACGGGACAATTCGATCGAAGCAGTCTCCCTGAGGGAGTCTCATGATCCTTTAGCCGAGATGGCTAACGTGCACGTAGGACATTATCTTGTTTGATATCCTTCAAGAGCTGGAAAAAGAAGGGGGTTTGAAAGAAGTCAAGACTGGTTCGACGATGTACCGGTAGATTCAAGAGATTTATCCGAAATAGATATCCATCAACTTTTTCCTGTTCAGATGCGGAAACCAAAGGCCAATCTTCGTCATACCGTCGATGATGATGATGATGATGGACGCCGCCAATCTTCATCGTCCAGCCGACAAGGATAGGCATGAGGCGTCGTCAAGCTGTTCACGAATGTAAAGATCACCTTCGTCGTTCCATCGGCAGAGGCAAATGTGAGTGACCTTCGTATGTCTGATGAAGGAAAGGGTCCACCTTCGTCGTACGTTTGACGGATAGAAGGCATCTTGCATCTTGCAGCCGACGAACAATGAAGGTCAATTGTGATGATACGACAGAGTTCGTGGCAATCATCGCCATCCAGCTGACGAAATATGAGTTGATCTTCTGCGTATAGGCAACGGAAATATATATAAACCTTTACTAACGCGGGCCATCTCTTCGTGAGTCGGGATCGCTTTGTTAACGTGCTGATCATACAAAGATTACAAACTTGCCGCCTTAGACCCTTCCTACAACAGAACAATCGAAACGTGTGTTATAACGTATCTATCTTTTCTTCTCCAGTAACTCGATACATTCTGGTCATTTTGACACATCCTGGTGGTTTATATAGGTGACTATTACGCGTCAAGATATCTCCTCATACAAGTTCATCATGAGAAATGGATCAGGCAATCCCGATCATTGTAGTTGATTCCTCAGCAGCAAGTTTACGTCTATCGGAGGAGTGTAACAAGCAGCTCTGAAGAACACCACTGATTGTACTATCGTGGTTGTGAAGATATTTAGATCAAGGAATTTGTTCTCTCGTATGGATCGAATGTGAGATAATGATTCTGACCCACAAATCAAGTGACCTACAAAGGGGTGACACTCGTTATATGGTTGAGGATAGGAGAGGCGAATCGGTGTATGATATTACGATTGAAGAAGGTAGAGATATCATTCGTCGTACACTCGACGAAGGCAACGCCAATGCTCGCCATAATGCTAAAGGAAGACACAAACCGAGGTTCACCGTGATCGTCATCAGGCTGACGAAGAAGCGTAAATGATTGCACGAACATTCGTTGCGCCTCGTGGTTGGTTCCTTCCTCTTGCCGCCTGTGTGTCAGCTTCAAACAAGCTCGTTTAACTAAGTTTGACATGATCGGTACCGAAAAGCCCCGAGCGTTTCCCGGGGAACAGCAGGGTTCAGCGGACGCTGTGGCGCCACAAGACGGCGAACCACCATCATCGTAGACTGCCTTTGAACTGCCAAGAGACTTACTATAATGTGCTCCATCAATTGATTCCAGCCATGGATGTTCAAATACATGTCCTCTACACACGTAAAACTGTGTCGGGTTCGACATGTCGGGGCAGGCTCGGCAGTCTCGCAAGGCTACGGCCCCCCTGATTTCTACATGCAGCTTCAGCCGCGGCGGCAGGCGCAAAGCCGTGGTTGGGCGGCACAGTCAATACCCGTCCGGATGACCAAGACGGTCTTCTATGAAGAATATGGATCCATTTTGCGGGGACCGGATAGTTGGATGGTGGAGACGCGTCGCTCGTCAACTCTGTGACGAGTGAAGACCTCTACATACTTCCATCGAACTGACGACGTTGACGATCCTCATCTTCGCGGTCAACCAACATCTCACCGCCATCAGCGTGACGAAGGATGTCGATTGCTCAAAGCAGCATATGGGGCTGTCATGAGTGCGACGGGCATGGCGAGGGCAAGCTGTTCGCAACCACCTCGTCAATAGACTGTCTGGATGTCACAGGCGACACCTCCAGTGAGTTCTCTTCTCTGAAGATCTACTGAATTAACAAACGGGAAACGCTGATTCCTTCATGGGAGCGTACTCGAAGCTTGACGACGGCGGTGCTCGGGAATTACTGCAGGTTCGGAGCCCTCCACGCGGGTGGCAAAAAAACCGGAACAGCTTAGCAGTAACCGTTTCGTTACTCTTACGACGAACGGCCTCGTCTTCATCATCCTGATGATGGTGATACAGCATCCTTCTCATCAGACTTCTGATGAAGATCGTCTGGCCTTCATCAGCCTTATGATGATGATGTTGGCCATAGATGATTGCGCAGCTCTCCTCACTGGCGGCTACTGCTGAGCTATTCCGGCTTTTCTGTCACCAGCGTGCCCTCTTTCGGAAAAACAGAAAGGAAACTGACATCTAAGATTCGCAGACGAGTTCGGACTTTCGAATATTTTTCATCAACAACGACCCATTGGATACTACCCCGTTACAGATCACCTCGGAGCTCTTCCGTCAGATCTGCGATACGTATCACGTTTCGAAGAGGTTTGTAGCTTCGTTAAGAAGACAGCATTCGCCGAGTCGTAATGTGCAGTATGTGTTGGGAAAGCCTGTCCGACAGGGTAGGTCAACCCTTCAAAAGCCTCGAGACTCTTGAAGGGCGTCATGACTGATTCGATTTGGATGTCAGAGTTCTGGTATACGGCAGTCTTGCGGTCGATGGGTCCCAACGAGGCCGATCCTAACGTCATCTCCTCTCGTCGTCTGCTTGGTTGGACACGTGTCCATGTCTGGGCGAGCTACGACTTGATTCAGAACAAGGCCTGTGCCATGGTATTGCGGAGTCCCGAAAAGATCAAGCAGGAGTTCTTTGCGCACTTCCAAGAGCCCTCACAGGCGGCGTATTTGACTCGTCATCCGATGCTCCTGCACGCGATCATGATGGAAGATATGATCATTGAGACCTATGACTTTCTTTTTGAGTTCTCGAAGCAGATCTATGCGCTGGTGGGGAATTTTATTTCTAAAAAGGTCAGCATGTGAAGGAGAACTGACCGAACCGAACACGACGATGTAGGAGCCACAAAGCAACATCGCAGGCAATATCCAGGCTTATACGACTCGCAGCCAAGCCTTTCTCGAATCGGCTCGACAGATCACGCAGACCGCAGGTGATTATGGCATTCTGCAGACCGCGATTCGTCATCTGCAGAAGGAACAGGCGTGGATTGCAAAGCATTGGACGAAACCGATCCAAGAGGAGGACGCTTCGTTCTGGCTACAGAATCAAGAGTTCAGTGAGGACATCTTTGATTACTTTCTGGGCGAGGTCGACATCGTTCAGGGGTATAGTAAATTGTATGAGGAACGGGCCAAGATTGGCATCAACGAGGTAAGCCGGACGAATAGAGGGGGCTCGACAAGCAAAGTCCTGCGTGGTCCTGCGTGGCTGTGGCGACGACGAAGCATTTCTACTGTCGTCACGAGTACGACGAAGATATCGATCGTCATCCGACTAGCGACGGAGGCAGGCCTTGCTTTCTTCACACTCACGACGATGACGAACAATTCCCTCTGTCGCCACCAGTGCGACGAAATTATTCTCCATCTCTGGACCAGTGATGAGAACTGTTTCGTTCCATCGACCTGACGACGATGGATCACTCTACAGTCACCACCACCATGACGGACGACTCTTGTCTCCTCCACACTGGCGACGACAATCTTCCCTTCACCCAGACTCACAACGAATCCTGATCTTCCTCTTTCGCCGAAATGCAGCAACTACCGAGCGGGGATACTTTGCTTGTCGATCCCTCTCCCAAGTGCGATCGTACGGCGTACGGACCAATCTCTGACATTCTCTTTTTGATTTTCTAGGGTTTCAATATGGTGAACCAAGGTGACGCAGAAATCAACCTCCGAATGGCGGCCGAGAGCACCGAAATCGCCAAGGCGACTCGACAGGACGGACAATCGTTGCAAGCCCTGCAAATCCTCGGTACAATTTTCCTACCAGCGTCACTTTGCAGTGTAAGTTCTTCTTCTCACCATGGACACAGCTCGTTAGTGTTTTTTTCTTTCTTCGCTGATATACGTGTATGTAGAGCATTCTTGGAATGGGTTTCTTCACCACCCAACCCGACGATTCCGGACGAGGTCAATTCGTCGCCAGCAACAAATGGTGGATCTTCATCGCGTTCGCCGTCCCCCTGACCATTTTTTCCCTAGGCATCGTCAGCATCTTAAAAACCTGGCAACACTGGCGGGCTCAAAAGAGACGTAACGAGGATGCTACCATCATCAGCACCACGGACGAGCAGAAGGCTAAAGTCGGGAGGAGTGCCACCATGTTGCGATGGAGTTATACTATAACTCGATTTGCAAGAAATAATACGAATCTGAATGGTAAAAGGGGGGGGGGATAGGGATCAGATCAATGGGTTTACAGACCCGAAGGAATCCGTTTAGCACGTATCGTGAGGTGACAAAACCAACGCATCGTACCGTAACCGAGTAATCTCTACCACCCACACAAATGC
>QQTW01000331.1_pt1 | contig 29197 bp, 36 predicted proteins | sample 1904831 | NCBI WGS metagenome assembly QQTW01 (sample SAMN09435610, study PRJNA476489) | Subsurface metagenome, whole genome shotgun sequencing project.
GGCCTTCTCATACGCCCCCTCCAACACTCACCCGCACCGCCTCGACTTCGTGACCACCCGACAGCCCAACTTCCCCTCCGCATACTCCCTGCTGCGACGCTCCTGCATCCGCACGCTCTCGTGCGAGAACCTCCCTCGCGGCAGCGCTTCCGGCTCGCTCTTCTTCGGCGACCCGATCGCCGGCTACACCATCGCGTACGTCTTCCGACTCGCGGATCCGCGCGCGAGGGGACGGCGGCGGACGTACGCGCTCATCGCTCTGGGCGGCCGCGATGGCTGGAAGGTCAGCCAGGTCCTGGTGGCGATCACGCGGGCGTTTGAGCGCATCGCAGGCTGGATCGTCTCCATGGCGGACCGCGTGCTCGAGTGGGAAGCCGCGGTGGCGGCGCGAGCGTCTTCCGCCTCGATGATGGAGAGCTCCACTTCCGCGCCCGTCCACTCCGCGGCCTCCGCGATGCCCGTCTCTCCCCCTCCGCCGTCCGCGGCTCCGTCCGCGTCGCTCTCAACCGGTCTACCGGCCCAGCCGTTCAGCCCACCGACTTTCTCCCTCGACCCCTACCCGCAACCTCTGCCCACAGCATCCTCCGAGCCCTTCTCACCCACCCTATCAAAACCGCAATCGCACCTGCCGGGATCCGTGACCGCACCGATACCTCGCAGCATCACGCCCGTGTCGTCCTTCCTCGCGGCGAAAAAGGTCGATCCGGACGGCTATCCGCGCGGCTCGCGCGAGGTCATGCGCGCCAAAAGCCTGGCCGAGATTGTCGGCCGTGATAACTTCTTCCTCTTCCTGCACGCCGAGTTCTGCTACATCTTGGCAAACCTGGTGCAGGAGTTTGGTGCGTGACATACGAGTCCGATGTCATGTCGAATTGGACCTTCTCTTCTTGTGCCTTTTATGATCTTTGCGGTTCTTGGCCCATTCTTCAAGTGCTTTTCGCCTCATCGAGATTGCACCGTTTATATTTGCGGCACCATTGATCGTGAACCTGAATTGTTTTGCTGTCGATATCTTGCGGACTGTTCGTATAGGCCAACCTCGTCCTTGAGTCTGCCATGGCTCTCCCTTCGTCTTGCAACCTTTTCCGCTTCGAGACCGTATCGGCTCAGTATGCGTTATGATACCCTTTTCAGAAGGCCCACCTTTTTTTATCTCTTTGCTGTGCTGCGTCTGGCGGAGGGATCATCCGTATTTCTGGCACAACTGCTTTTCTCTTCTGCTTGAGCAGACTGGTGTTTTTATGGAGGAAGATATAGATCCGGCGGGTCGGTGACTATGAGCGCTTTTGCCTATCCCTTAGGCACCCGTGCAGCGTCCGACTGGAGGCCGATCTGGGCTCGGTTGTTTTCTCTGGCCAGGAGTTGCCTGAGTATGCTGTCAACCAGGCAACAGCAGTTTCTATCGTCCGTGGCGGTATCGCCAAGAGAGACTTGCTTGATTGTGGATGGGCGGATGATAATCTTGTGGACACACTCACGCATTCGTAATGTGACTTGTACTGCTTACAGATTGCTACCTGTAATCGCTCGATTGATGCCGTCATTCCAAAGCCTGACCGACCGCCATGACGAATAACCGCTCATACCCAACCGTATGCACACGCTGCCATCCAAGTATGTACAAACTATCGTCTGCCGCACTCACCTCTTCTTTATATTCTCGCTCTCGCAAACCTCCCTCTCAGGCAGCAGCCTCTTATAAGCCTCCTCGTCGGGATCGCCCACGCCCCACTCGCTCGGATCCCTCGTCCTGAGAAAGTTCTCGATCCGGCCCTCCTTCCCCTCCGTCCAGCCCGCGGCCCTCGCCCGCCGGAGATCCTTGCTCGTCCGGTCATGCACAAAGTCCCGGCGCTCCTGAACAGTCAGTCCCGCACCCTCGACCCGCGTCGCCTGGCCGATGCCGCCGAGCGCGGCCAGAGCGACCATGAGCGCGACGAAGGCGCCGTTGGAGAGGTATGCCGGGCGTTGAGTCGCTGCCGCGGAGGAGGAGGAGGAGGAGGTAAAGTTGAAGCCGGTCCAGCCTGAAGCTCCTCCCCCTCCCCCTCCTGCTGCTGCGGATGGTTCTGCCGACGGAAACGAAGCGGACGAGAACTGCCGCTCCCACGCCGTCTGCCGCTCCCGCCAGTCAACCCAGTCCTCCCACGTGGCGTTGTACAGGGGACTGTTACCCGGCGCCCACTGCGTGCGGTCGCTGCCGCCGGCGAAGACGTCTGGCTGGCCCGCCCAGCCGGCTCCGTGCGCGTCGTACGCGGCTCGCTTGCCGGTGTCGGAGAGGAGGGTGTGGGCGGCGATGACGAGCCGGTAGCGGTCGTGGTGTTGCTGTCGGGTGAGGTGCTGGAGGGAAGGGTGGCGCGGTAGGTCCGGGTGGTAGAGCTTGACGAGCTGGTGGAAGCGGACTTTGCTGTAGGGTCGGCCGCGTTTAGCGGAGAGGATCTGGTAGGGGGAGGGGACTTTGTGCGGAGCGGTGGGGTCGGGCCAGGTGTGTTCGGGGTGGTGAGAGGAGGATGGTGAGTTAGGGTGTGGTGAGGACGAAGAAGAGTGCCGGCGAGGTTGTGTTGATGTCGAATGGAGGCATTGAGTATGAGGAGAAACAGGCGGGAGGCTATTGTATGAAGAAAGGATGAGGGCTGGTTTCCTGATAATCATGGCTATAGAGTACTCTCGTGAGGCATTAGGCGTTCAAGCGGACAGGAAGGTGCATTGTGGAGTCTCTCATGAACGAGATCACTGTCCGATCGGAACGAGGGGTCATGGCTGCATTCAAAGTCGATGAGGACATCGTGAGATGGGCCTTAACCGCCTTAGGCTTAGGAAATGTGGAGAGTTCGATCGCTGACTAAGAGAGAAAGCTACGCTGCTTTGAGCATAGCGCGCCCAGCCGGCGCTCGGCAGCCCTGTTCCGGCCCTCCAGCCCTGCCCCAGGTGGGCTGCCCGCCCGGGTGGCGCTTGGCGGGGATGCATGCCGTCCTGGAACCTTGTCGGCAACGAGCATATTTTGTGGTGTTACAATACGACTCTGTTATCATGCGAAGATACTCCAGCGAGGTGTCACCGGTGTGGTCATCGCACATGAGCTCGACCAGCCATGGCGGCCGGCCAAGACGCTGCTCGGAACGAACTATAAAGGCCGCCTCCACCTCCTGCACAGGAGATCTTCTATTCCACGCAGACGGTTATCAGCGACTACATCCTTACCCTTAAACACCGAACAGGTAACCACCACGGTGCTTCTTTTTGAAGCCAGGCAGTCATCATGTCGGATGCACCATTCACTGCGAGGACAAATGCTGCAAATCTACTCGCCTTCAGTCCGGCTCAATTGCTGGGTGCCGTATCGGTCGTCGCTGTCTCAGCCATTGCATATCTGGTTGTCTACAGACTCGTCCTGAGTCCGGTCGCCAAGTTCCCTGGACCAAAACTGGCCGGTCTCACTTTCTGGTACGAGTTCTACTACGACGTCGTTCTGAATGGGAGATACGTCTTCAAGATCATGGAGTTGCACGAAAAATACGGTCAGTGCATGGTGCGAAAGCCGCATATCTGAGACGCATATGCCTCTCTTGATCGACGGGCTGTTGATAGTCGTCGAACAGGCCCAATCGTGCGCATCAACCCGCAAGAGCTCCATGTGGCCGACCCAGCCTTCTATTCGAAGCTTTTCGCTGGGCCTACCGAAAAGCGCGACAAATGGGATTGGGCCATGAAGATGTTTGGCCCGTCCGGAGCGACCTTCGCCACCGTACCTCACGAGCTGCATCGTCATCGCCGCGCTGCCCTCAATCCGTTCTTCTCCAAGGCCGCCGTCATGCGCCTGGAGCCGCAGCTGACAGCCCTCCTTGAGCAACTCTGCCGCCGCTTTCAGGAGTTCCGCGAGTCCGGCCAGCCCGCAACCCTTGGTCCCATCTTTTCCGCTCTGACCACGGACGTGATTACCATGTACGCCTTTGGCGAGGCTTACGGCGGCCTTAACGCGCCGGACTTCAACCCTGAGATGTACGAGGCCGTGCAAGGAAACACGAAGGTCACCGTCATTGCCAAGCAATTTCCATGGTTTCTTCCGCTTATGCGCGCCCTCCCGCAATGGTTCGTCAAGGCAACGAATCCGTCCATGATGCAGATGATCTATCTCATAGAGGTAACAGTTACTCCGTCACGATATGCTCTGGACCTTGCTCAAACATTTTTGGTAGTACTGTCAAAAAAGGGTCAAATATATCATGGAGAATTTTGATGAGAGCAAAGCCAAGTCCTCCATACCCGCGACCATCTTTCACGGCATACTTGACGGAGATGTTCCTCCAATCGAGAAGGGCTTCGACCGGCTTGTGGATGACGGCGTCTCTGTTGTCGCTGCTGGTCTGCTCACCTCAGCAGACACTTTACGCGTCATAACTTTCCACATCCTGGACAATCCAGAGGTCCTGCGAAGCCTCAAGGCCGAGCTCGACTCGGCCATCCCAAACCCCGCCGAAATGCCGCCTCTTAGAGTGCTCGAGAACCTCCCATATCTCTCCGCAGTCATGACCGAGGGCTACAGAATCTCCTGCGGCGTATGCGGACGCCTCCAGCGCGTCTCGCCACACGCACCGCTTACTTTCAACGACTGGGTCATTCCGCCCGGCACTCCAGTCAGCATGAGCTCAATGTTCCTCCACTACAAGTCAGACGTCTTCCCCGAACCGCACCTCTTCCGGCCGGACCGCTGGCTCGACCTCGACCGCGAGAAAGCGTCCAGCGGAGATCGGCTGGACAACTATCTCGTTCCGTTCAGTAGGGGCACCCGCGCTTGCGTGGGTATCAACCTTGCTCAGGCTGAAATCTGCCTTACTCTTTCATACCTCTTCCGCCGGTTCGATCTGAGCCTGTATGAAACTACCAGAGCCGATGTTGACATTGAGCACGACTTCTTTACGGCGTTTCCGAGACTGGATTCGAAGGGTGTCAGGGTCACGGTCAAGTAAGCGGTTACGAAGTGTCATTGACAGTGAGCGAGCAGAACTGGATCAATCTGATTACATCTGAGAGGTTGGCCCAGACTGGTGTCTGATACGGTAGTCCAGGATTTAGACTCACACTTACAGTTCCAGTTCAGATCCCTCGGTATCCACTGGAGTTGTTAGATTTATCATTGACGAAAAATGAGGCTGGCACGTATGCATGTTGCCAATCATGCTCTCTTCAAAATTTTGAGTGTTCACAGTCACAGATGCGTCAAGTCTGCATGTAGCCCACAAACAGCTGTGTGTAAGTCATTGCAAATTTCCTAGAAAGAAACAGCACCTTCGCGGTCAGGGCTCGATTTATCATGGCTCCAGAACGGTCAGTGTCATCTCTTTCGTCGTCCAAATGTCTTTTCTCTGCAACCGGTCATAAGTTGCCGGATTATTTTCCTTCTCTACCGTCACAACCTACTTGCCTTAGTCCTGTACACGACTCTGGCAACTGTATAACAAGAGGCCAGCACTTCTATATGTCCATGATTTCCATATCATAAACTATTTCTCTCTTCGCTAACACACTTTTTGCGGATCGCCCAAGCTGCCGAACCTATTACTGTACTTTCTCACTTTGACATAGCACATTGCCACATCCGCACATGAACAACGAATATATCTTGACTCAAGAAGCCAATTTCGATTCGGAAAATTTTCAATTTGTGTGGATCTACCCACATTTACAAGTATTTCACAATCTGTTCTCGGAACGCCCCCTGTCTTAATACTATCTGCAATTTAGCCCGGAGACCGGCAAAGAGACAGGTGGGCCTCGTGAAAGTCGTAGTGATTGTCACTTTGCTCCTACGATGAATAGAAACAGAACACAAGAAAAGTGAACGACACTATGAAAGAATCTGCTCATTTCACTTAACGAGTTCCCTGACCGTCGACTGCGGACTAACCGAGCAAACGCTCAGTAATTGGTCAAGCGATAGAGCGAGGCCGACGACCTTGTCGGGAGGATTCACAGTACCACCATGACCAATGATCGTCATACTCGACAGATCAGTAGCGACCTATGGCGTAGCTGCAGCTGTATCCTGCCAACATCGACTCTGTCGAACAGAGTACGGGCCGATCCAGAAGCAGCTGACTGGGCTGAAAACCCATGTGGGACCGGAGAATGTAAGTAAATTCGTTGGTCGCCCTCGGAACCCCAAGGCTCGCTCTCTGGAGTGGTCCGATGTCGACGTAAATGTCCATAGATAGAGCAACAAAGACGTTCGACGGTGAGAGATAGGCTCAATGTAACGGCTAATAACAAGCGGTGGCGATCAGATGATCAAGCCAGGGATATGTGCATTATTTCGAATTGAATTTTAACGTCGAAATGTGCCAAATCCAGATTGTGGACTTCTTCCGGTCAAACGTGTGTAACTTAGTTGTCATGAATACTTTGGAAGACGCATTTGGTCGGCGGGGGGGAAAAATATACCTCCTCTTGACGTAGGCTTCTTCTAATGTTATAAATAAATGCAAGATAACCAAGCAGACGGGGACCGAATGGCTTCAGATCGCAAACACGTCGAGAAGATCATCTAAAATCACATAATCGGCAGTGGAGCATTACCGTTCCATTACGCATGAGTGGCAATGGCATTCATATTCGACCCTATCAGCGGCCAGATGTGTGTCGAGAATACGGCCAAGGTTACTTCGATGGTCAGGTCATGGACAAAGTCGACACGAGGGACTACATTGCTACTGCCAGATCATCGTCATCGAGAGGGTCCCCCGTCACTGTGGGATATTGCGGAACGCGCCCTCCTACTGAATCTCGGTGAACTCAGTGTGGACGCGCTGAAAGCCGTCCCTTGGTCAATTGGGAAGAGGCTTTGGGAGCGGATCCAAAGAGCGTGTGTTTCCGATACCCTCTCGATTCGAATGTCAATGCGCTAATCGCCTTTAAATCAGACAGCTCGTCAGCTTGAGCACGTGGCAGGTCTTTGCGGCTGCGTATTTCGAGGAAGGAGACCACTCCATAGACAACCGGCAGAATATCCGCATGCTCGAGCACCCATTGGTTGACTACTTGCGCGACATCAGCTCAATCAGCTTGACGGCTTCTCAATGCATCACGCGGCTGAACATCTCGAATTGTGCGATCCTGCCTGCCGCGTACGCGGCCATTGCTCAGATCCCTAGCTTGCGCGTCTTGTGCTTTCGACGCCTTCGCAACGTTGACGTCATGGACGACCGCACCGCTGGGGCTTTGAAGAAGCATGCTTTGGCCGGTGGTTTCGCAAGCTTGCGGGTTCTTCACCTCGTCAGTATAGCCCAGTTCAGCGTACAGGCCTTGCAAGAGCTGGGTCAGATTCCTGAGCTTAGATATCTGATCATATCCGGAGTCGGCTTCGAACCCCCTCGGGACCGTAATGGTGGATTCTGGGAGAGTTTCTGTGAGTACGTGTCAATTTTCCAGCTATGTCATGTGGTATCAGAGCGTCATTCCAACAACACCTTCTTCCTACAGACAGCAAGCCATCGATCTGATCCAGGATGCGGAGAGAGTTCCTCAGGCCGACAAGTCTTCGCTTCTATACTGCTTTAGCGAAGCTGGTTGTGCCCTGCACTGTCAGCGAGAATCGATATATGCACATAGTTTACCGACTCTGGACATCAATATCGGTAGCCCAAGAGCATGCTGCGTCAGAGCTCAAGGCGAGACCCTGTTCAAACATTTCTTTGACTATGGAGCCTGCTTGTTTCTAAAGTCGTCAGTATCACCTTCAACCTTCGTACCTGGCAAGCGAGTCGGGACGAGCCAGGGAGGGAGACCTATTTCGACGAGAAAGTTACGCGATAACAAACGGCTCCATGTTGAAGAGCTCTTGGGTGATATCGCTCCTGAATAAGTGCTCCTACGATATGCGCTCCGTTTGAGCATGTCAAGTTATTTCGCGGCCTTCTGCAGGTCTTTAAATGTATCTTAAGAGACGATCCGGAGCGGCCAAGGAAGGAAGATGCACAGCTCTATGAGTAGTGTCTGGTCTCCTAGAGGAAACAACGAGGTACGTTACGACATAAAAGCTTGAGACGGGCCATATTCCCGAGTTTCAAAGCGTTGACCATTGATCTAGAACGGGTTGAAAAGAAATGTGATGCTTAAGCGGCCAGCGGATTGCTTTAGAGCAGATATCCGACATAGATACAGTCAGATCAAAACAGGGTTGAAACTTGCTCTTAAGCTTAGGACCTTGATTCGAGCTCCAGAAGATGGAACCTGGGTTGCTAAGGTCGTAATAGTGAGCTTGGTGTTGACCTTGCGCTCACCAAATGTATCCTCTAATTCAGCCAATAGGCTTCAAGCTCGGCAAGGCCATGTATTGAATGCTCGAGTCTAGTGCGAGTACGAACTTATTCACTTAATCATTCTCATCGTCATCTCTACACTGCACGCACCGATACGTTAGCAGGTACCACAAGGAACAAGAGACTCGGGCCGTGTAGAAGACTCACACTGCAAAAGTCCCCGCACTGACGGGCATCGCTCTCAGTAAGGTCGGACCCAGTCCCTTCCAGAATCCCCGCATCCCTTCACTCCGCCACGTCTGAGCAAAGCAGTCCCTCATGCTCTTGTACCGCATCCCATCTCCGAACCCGTCACTCTGCATCTTGCTCTTGACGACGTCGAGAGGGTAACTCGCGAGCCAGAGAGCCTCGCCCGCGATCCCACCATAGAATGCTATTTTCGGCGTGGAGATTTCCTCGCGCCGGATTCCATTTCGGGCAGCCTCCCAGTTCATCAGATACTCGAAAGTAAGGAACCACACGCCATAGGCCTGCGCCTCGCGCAGAATGGTGACGGCCTCACCGCGATAGAGTCCGCGCAGGACGCCCTGGTGGGCCGACAGTTTGCGGACGCAATCCAAGGGCCCATGGTACAGACGTGCGGCGCCATGAGGTTGCGTCTGCAGCCGGATACGGACGTGCTCGATGGGCCCAGATATGACGGAGTTGGCTATGCCGGCAAACGCTCCGGAGAGGTAGTACTGGGTATACGATAGCTGCCTATTGGTCGAACGGGCCGCATTCTGCTTCTCAAAGGCGCGCCGGGCATAGTGAAAGGCGCCGAACTGGACAGAGACCTGGCAGCGGAGCTCTAGTCAGACCACTGAAACCATAGAAACAATGTTTCAAGAAGCACATGACGAATGAGGAAAGGGTCTCTGGGGACCGGGACGAGGCACGTGCCTCAAGATGCTCGGTCCGAGACGCAGCATGTCACGTTGTCTGCACGCAATGGATAGGCGTGAACCGTACTCACGCATGCGCCAATGCCGACCAAGGGTGTGAGTGTGCCCTTGTAGAATGCCAGTGGTCCCTCGTTCTTCCATATCGTCTTTGCGCACTCGAGTGCGTTGGGGTACTGGTTCGTCGTCTGCAGCCGGACTTTGACAATGTCTTGGGGACCGAGTCAGGAAACAAGTGCATCTCACGATATAATGATTCAAGATCCTTACCGAATGGTTGGCCTGTGGTCCATCATCAGCTCATTCGCTTGACAATTTTGAACATGAAGAGGCACAGCACGTTGCCAACACCATATAAATCCATTGACGTGAGAAACCAGGCATCATGCTAAATTTGGATAGTGCGAAATGAGAATACGAGCGACATGACCAAATCTACTTACCTAGTAATACTTGTGCAACACCTCCAGCTGCCCCAGCAAAGAGGTCTTTCAGGGTTCGTACAAAGCCATCCCCCTCCACCAGCACTGCTTCCTCCAACGACATTCCCTGACTTCACTCTCTACACCCACGAGCCAGAGACGGATTTAAGGGGGTTGAGAGTAAGTCCAGAGGGACTAGTGATTGTCAATTCGTGTTCTATCACCGAACTTCTCTGTTGGAAAGATACGAAGGATGCAGATCTGTCGGATTGTTTCGACGAGAAAGTCGGAACTGGGGTGACGTGCTTCGCTTAGCGTCTGCGGCAAGTAGCGTCAACGGGCCCTGGCGCTCTACCAAGCACAAACGCAGGGTACCGTGTACCTTGGTAGCGTGAGCTGCTATTGTACCGTACATACAGGGCTGACAGCACCTATTCAACTATTGGGTATTCACAGGGTTGGCCTCAGCACCTGCTCTGCGGTCTCGACCTGACTTAGGACCAGTCTATAACGTCGCGCTTGCGGTTCAGCTGGTCGACGGCCGTTGTTTCGGCGCGAGCTCAGTAGCCATGGCCCACTATCCTCCTGTTGCCGCCTGCCTGTTCTCTTTGGGGATTTGCAATCCTTCCGGTGGCGGATGGTTGATGCGACCTTGCTTGGCTGCCTGCCGGCGCAGCCTCTGCCCTTCCTCTCCAGCCCGGCCGAGGACGCCAGCAATGACTTGGACACACCGGATGCTGCAGCACTAGTTCAGCACAACTCCTCGAGGGTTACGGCGGGTAGATGATTGCTAACCTGTCATCATTCGCCGGAATAGGATACGTGACCCAGGTCGGGTTTGCATCTGTGTCGATGATCCCAATTGTCGGGATGTTGCTCAGGCCGCACTCGTGCAGAAGCGGATAATTCTCCAGCGGGTTCAGGCATACCACAAGGTCAGGTGTGAGGACAGCACGATTCAACAACTGGTCTTCGAATTCTGGTAATTCCTCGTCGAGCTCATTGACGACCTTCAGTCGACAACTCTTCTTGAGCTGCAATTGCCTGTTGGTAATGCTGCCAGGAGTCCACCGGTCGAAGAGGTGATAGCCGCCGGCCAGCTCGGCAGCTCTGGCCACACATCGATGTTGACCGCGTCGCGTGCCTACAAAGAGCACGAGTCCTGCTCGTTCGGTGACGGCCGACACTATCTTGGCAGCGCGACGAAGATAAGCTGCCGTGACGTCCAACGAGATGATGTGGATGCCTTGTCGGATGCCGAATATATACCGCGCATTCGCTGGGTTCCATAATGAGGTTGCGTGACCGAGATGAGACTGCGAAGCAAGGAGAAGCTCCAGAGAGACGTCCGAAGGAGATGGCGGGTTGGTGAGAAGGGTGTGGGGTTTGTAATGTTGGCTGACGACACTTCCCAGGCCTCCAGTCATTTCTTCTGCACGAGGCTGGTCAGCTTATGCTTGAGGTACAAGGGGAAAAAGACGAACTCTGAAGCTGAGAGGCCATGAACTCTTGTATTACGCGCTCACTCGCGGCGGTAACGCCAGTGCCAGACTCTTCGCTCAGCGCGGTGGATCCACCGTCGCCGTCACCGTCAATGTGACGCGCTGACTCGAACACATGCTCATCCCGGACCTGACTTTGTTGAGACGCAAGCCGTACATTATCATCCACATATGTATCCACCGTCAGGAAGCGTCTTGCCTGGCATACTGGGCGCGCCGAGAATGCTCTGCTACCTTTGAGAAGGCAAAATCAGTACACAGTGGAAGCAGAAAGAGCGCGACGTCACCGTACATGTCCGCAGCAGATGCTGTCGTATAATCATGATGCCGGATTGAGTGGCAAATGTGAATCCAAGTAGATACTAGTATCGCAACAGAAAGCACTGTAAATGAGGGAGACACCTACTCCATGGTCCTCCTGCAGTCGCATATGCAAATGCTAGAGGTCCGGACGACAGTAATTTAGGTTGCCAAGACGCGGGAAAGGAGACCGAGGGCGAGCTTTGCTGCATTTGGGGAAACGGGCGCCGGATCCTCGCCTCGTGCGTTAATGGCGGTACAATACCAGCAGTACCTACTGGAGCACAATCCCACCGCCGCCGCCGCCATTCTTCCCTAGCAAGCGCACTCGCGCGAATGTGGCCAGCCTGCTTCAAAGAACCCATCTGCAACTCTTGAAAGCTCAGCAGCGACAGACTGAGGGTCCTCCTGTACATCTCGGCTCCATCTTCTATGGGTGTCGCGGCAACCCACATGCGGAACTTGACTCGGCCAGACCGGCAGCTGTGGCATCCTGGTCGACACTGCGGACCTTCGGCGGACTGAGTGAATCCGAATCAACCAGCTTTCGACTTCCGCGGCCACCCTCGGCGACGGTGTACGTTCTCTGTCGGTTGCCGCGATGAACGGATACTATGAACGTCAGTTCAACGACAATGGCCTCCTTCGGATGGGCACCTCCGGGGGCGAGGAGGACATGATGGGTGTGATTGAGGGAGTGGACATGAGCTCGAGCGGCATTGTGGGAGGCCATTCGCTAGACGATATCGTCAGCCAGAATGCAAAAGAGATGCGCCGGCAGACGATGCCATACGGTTCCGAACCTTCGACCATCGATACCGACATGAGACGGATAAGCATGATGGATTTCACCGGCTCGTCTCCGGGCGGGCCGCTGGAGAATTTCACCTTCGAGCCCACATCGGCACCGAACATGGACAGCATCATACGCCACTCGGCTCCGATCCGACGACACAACAGCACTCCTCACCGGCGACCAGCTCCTCTCGCGGCGGAGGTGCCTCTGAACACGCAGTTTGCGGGTTCCGGCACTACATACAATGGCATCGCAGCTCCCGGCCCAGCTTATGGCGCATCTCTTGCGATGACTTCTCCGTTGGATATGGACATGGCCAGTCAATACGTTGCCTCCAACATGCCCATGCCCTTGGATCTTACAGACTCGACCATGTCAGGCATGATGAACGACGCGTCGATGAGCATATACTCTCGACAGCAATTTACCTCCCCCACCATGGCCTCACCGATGCACCAGGCCTTCCCAAGCGCGCTGGCTGCTCCGCCTCCAGATATGAGGACTGGAAGCATGGAACCGAAGGAGTTCACCAGTCCTACCCGGCAGAAACCACTCGAAGAGATACAAGATTCCAGAAGTCAGGGTCTACAACAGAGCATGCAGCCACAGCCATTAGCCCTCCAGCGGAGTGTGGCTTCCCAGAGTCCCACTAATCAGATGTCGAACTTGGTAATGAATCAGGAGCCACAGTATCAATCCGAGCAACCCAGCGGAGCGGGACGAGGCACGCTGGCGCAGCAACAACCCGTCGACTCCTCCATCTCAAATATAAGTGAGCCAAATTCAAAATGGCGTCAAACTACCGAAAAGGGTGTGTTCCTTCCTCTCATAGCGATCAGGCTCGGACACTATCCCGCCGTTGATCTATGCAGCTAACGTTTCGCTTAGGGACATTTCCGTCCCACTTGAACAAAGCTCAAGTCGAGTCGCAATTCAAGAACGCGTACTCCTCCACAGGTTTTGACATGCTTGGGGTCTTGGTAAGTCCACGGCCACTCAAAGGCCAGACATCAGTGCTGGCACCTGATTGTGCACCGTCTCACATTTTCTGCAGATGCGTGTCGCCACTCGACCGAATCCTGAAATAAACATCGGTTCTGTGGATCTCTCGTGCGCATTCGTGGTATGCGATGCGGCAAAGGATGATATTCCGATCGTGTACTGCTCGGAAAACTTTGAGCGGCTTACGGGATACAACCGCCACATGATCTTGGGGAGGAATTGCCGTTTCCTCCAGTCGCCTGACGGCAAAGTGGACGTTGGCGTCAAGCGGAAATATGTCGACGACGAGTCCGTTCTCTACTTGAAGAACATGGTCGCCCTGCAGAGGGAAGCTCAGATCAGTCTGATCAACTATCGGCGGGGGGGTCAGCCGTTCATGAACCTTCTCACCATGATTCCCGTCAAATGGGATACGGATGAGATAAAATACTTTGTCGGGTTCCAGGTCGACCTGGTAGAGCAACCTAATTCTGTCACGAATCGGAACCCAGGTGGGTCTCTTACGGACTGCAGAGGACGTGCGACAGCGACTGACGTTACTCCTAGATGGATCTTACAGCATCAATTATCAGCGCGGCGTTGCTCTACCCAGGTATATCTTCAATACGGCCGAAGCACCACCGCAAGTGGACCTCGGCCAGACCATACCCCGCGACGACGTGTCGACGGTCTTAAGCACGTTCGGGTCCGGTGAATCTGACCTCTCGAAAAGAATATGGGACAAACTCTTGCTCGAGAACACAGATGACGTTGTGCATGTTCTATCACTGAAAGGTCTGTTCCTGTATCTGTCTCCGTCGAGCCGAAAAGTTCTGGAATACGAAGCAAGTGAGCTGGTCGGCCGAGCGTTGTCCTCGGTGTGCCATCCTAGCGATATCGTCCCCGTCACGAGGGAATTGAGGGAAACGTCAACCGGTTCCTCGGTCAATGTTGTCTTCCGCATCAGGCGGAAGGAGAGCGGGTACATGTGGTTCGAGGGTCACGGTTCTCTGCACACGGAACAAGGCAAAGGTCGCAAGTGCATCATTCTCGTCGGTCGGGAGAGACCTGTTTACGCGTTGAACCAAAGCGACATACATGCTGCTGGCGGAATTGGCGACAACGAGCTGTGGTCGAAGATGTCGACGGCGGGGATGTTTCTCTTCGTGGCCTCCAATGTGAGGCAGCTGCTCGATCGGACACCCGAAGAGCTGGTGGGCACAAGCATACAGGCGCTCATGCGGCAGGACTCCAAGGTCGAGTTCAGCCGGATCCTCGAAATCTGTCGGACCGGGAAAAAGGCCTCGCTCAAGCACGAGATGATCAACAAGCGCGGCCAGGTGCTGCAAGCATTCACCACGATACACCCTGGAGATGCAGTGGAGGGTCAAAAACCTACCTTCATGGTCGCTCAGACAAGGATGTTGAAGCAGACCCGTGGGGGTACCCCGAGGCCCTCGATGTATATGAAGCAAGAGAGGGAGTCATCTAACTCTCTGACGTCAGGCGGATCGGGGCAGAGCACGAATGGAGGTCGGGGTCAGTCAAGCGAGAGCACGCCGAAGACGTCGCAATCTGGTCAGCAGCAGTACGTCAGCACCGAGGGCATTGCGCCCACATACTCTGGCCACAACGGCTTGGCTCTCGGACATCAAGATGATAGTCTCGCCTCGGATGAGAACGTCTTTGACGAACTGAAGACGACAAGAAGCACGAGCTGGCAGTACGAGCTGCGACAGATGGAGAAGCGGAACAGGCTTCTGGTGGAGGAAGTCCAGAGCTTGCTGGCCGCGAAGAAGAAGAGGAAGAGGAGAAAGGGCGCTGGCCAGATGCAAAAGGATTGCGCAAACTGTCACACGCGTGTCACCCCTGAGTGGAGAAGGGGTCCCAGCGGCAATAGAGATCTCTGTAACAGCTGCGGGTTGCGGTGGGCCAAGCAGGTAAGCGCCGTCGGTCCTACTCGCGAGCCATTCCAGTTCCCTTTCCTGCCGGAGGGGCATGGGAACATCGCTGATGAGATCTACTTGCAGAATGGTCGCATGTCGCCCCGCACGCCGTCGCAGCCGTCCGTTCACTCTCCACAGAGCGACAAAGCCAGCAAGGCGAGTGTGTCCCCTCGCATCACCACGCAAACCATCCTTCCGAACCAAACGGCCGAAGCCAGCGGCCAGTCCTCGATTCCCTCGACCATAGTTGGCACCGATCAAAAGGCGTCAGGGCTGCAGGCCAACAGTGACAGCCATGCGGCCAAGGTAGCCAGAATGGAAGTCGGCGCCTCTCAGGGCCTGGCTGGTGGGGTGCCTCCGAAGATCGATGAGGTCGTGGAGCCCGACTGAAACGAATTTGACACTCGAACTCTCTTTGTTTGCCTATTCTACCCGTCTGCCATGCACGCATTTGCTCTATTGCCCCACCTTTTGTCGGATACCCCGTGCCTTTCGCTTGTTGCCGTGACAAGTGGCGTTGGAGTGTTCAGCAACGATGTTGTATTTATGGGTACATATCTATTCGCTCGAGGCCATGGTGAGGCGAAAAATGGGGCTAGTTTCTTGGGGTGACTGCGTGGAAGTGTTGTCAACGGGCTCTGGAGCTTTGTCCTGGACTTTTGGTCTGGCGTGGAGTTGTTGTGTTCACAAAGGCGAGCGGTGCTGCTGGCTTTGGCAGATGTGCATCCTTTCAGGGTTTTGATTTTAGTACATATCACGAGATCTAGCCTGAATCTATTATTTTCTGAACGTTGCATTTCCGACTTCAATATTTTGCGGTGCTTGTTGTAGCACGAGGGATTGTGTAGGAGCAATAATGGAATGCTTTGCCATTCCCAGCGTCTAGCAAAAGGCTGGTGAGGCTGACCACCAACTCCATGGCGAAGAAGCGACATCTGCGAGTCTGGCAGTATCTATTCTTCGGCGACCTGACATTGCCTGACATCCACGGACAGCGCACGATTGCTCACCTTTGTTGCTCCTAGGTCATTGTCATGAGGCATCATGCTAGTTCTCGAGCCTCAAGACTTGAAGTCTGACTAGAGTGTGATCGTGCATCGACGCTGGTATCGTCCGCGTCGTTAAATCCGCGTCGTTAAAGCCCCTTCCGACGTCTTCCTCCCGCAATGGATGAGATCATACTAGAAGCTCGGGTACCGCACACCACCATGACTGAGCTGCTGGATACGCCAACGAATCACGGTCAAGGAGTAGCATAACACGACACTAGATCCTGTCCAAAGCAGAAAACGTCCGGGTGCGCGAGCCTGCTTGTCAGCCAACCTTTCTTGCGCGTGAAAAGGGATGACGTTGTCTGTATGCGTCGCTGATTGGGACATGCCAGGCTGGCGACGCCGTCCTCCGTACAGTACAGACCTGGAGAGCGTGGTTGTCGGGATCTGCGTCCGGGGTCCGCGTCGGATACCAATAAAGATGATCAGCATCTAGGTCTTGGCAAATTGGGGGAGTAGAGAACGATATCTGTATCGCCAACAGCGGCATTATCGTTGTTATATCTCCACCACTCTTGACGTAAATGCTTCGTCTAATGATAAAGCTAGTAGTAGAACGCCGCCCGCCAGGACTTTGATATTCGCGGCGAAAACCGACGGGTAGTCTGACGGACATGAGAAAGGTCGCTGTATCGTTTCCCGTGCCGATGAAGGTTTTCTGTGCAGTTAGCTGCCAAAAGCAAAGCGCAAGACGGTTTCAGCACGTCTTTTTCTCGTGGCCACTATCGGCGCACACGGCGGCGAGTCCGGAAAGCTCCTGGTCCGGCGAAGATGCTTGGAGTAATTTGAGCAACGACCGGGGAAGTTGAGGCTCTCGGGACGAGCAACCGCGACGGGCTTGTGCCGGAACGGGCAGAGCCTAAACCGCTCCGGGACGGGTACCTGCAGCGACGCTCCGGGCGGGCCCTTGTTTACTGACTCGTGCCAATGCAGTGGCGCCGCCCGACATCACATCACATCAACGAACATTCGCGCAGAAAAGGTTGTCGGACCCAATGCGGGCGCTCCACGACGCTCGCAGACTTCACTCCCTTGCGCGCCATACTCGAGCACCCTAGCCGGCAATCTGTCTCAGCCTGACGTTCCTCGCCCTCGACCTAATCACTCTGTCGCATTATGGACGATTCGCACAAGATATCCATCACGGTGTGCGGGGATGGGGGTTGCGGTATGGATGTCTTCTAGAAGAGACGCTTTCTGAAAAGGCGCAGCTGGCTGACAGAAGAAATTGCTGGTTCCAGGAAAATCGTCCATCACATTGAGGCTGGTGCGAAGTCAGTGGATACACGAGTACGTTTTGAAGATATATCGCAGACGCATCTGAATGCTCTTCGGTCTTTCCGGTCAAGCGAAGTGTTGACTGAACCCTTGTGCCCACAGATACGATCCAACAATCGGTACCGCCTCCAGCGAGTCAAATCGTCCAGTGATCCGTCACTGACCAGTCACTGACCTGTTCTATTCAATGCGCAGAGGACTCATACTCCGTTAGCCGCACAATCGATGGCCAGACCTACCTGCTCATGCTCACCGACACCGCCGGACAAGAAGAGTACCGCGGCCTGTGGGCGACGTCGAACCTGCGCTGCGACGCCTTCCTGCTCGTGTACGACATCACCAACGCCGACTCATTGACTGGCCTCGAGCACTTCATCGACCTGATCGACATGGAGACGGAGCGTCGCCTGGACGCCGGCGGCGTCGGCCCTGTCAAGATTGTCGTCGGTAACAAGTGTGACTTGCAGGATCGTCGGCAGGTTAAGAGCCAGCAAGGGCTCGAGTGGGCACGGAGACATCACTGCGGCTTCATGGAGACGAGCGCGCGGGAGATGGTCAACATCGAGGAAACTTTTGCGCGTGAGTCATTGCTGCTTGTTGCCTTTCCGTCTTTCGCGGATATTCTTGTGAGTATTCCGAAACTGACTTGGGTTTTCAGTCCTCGTCCGACGAGTCATCGAGGCCCGTCGACGGCACTCCCTCGGCGCAACCGAGGCTTACACGTCTGCTAAAACCGCCCAATCTTTCTCCACGGAAAAGCAACCCCCTTACCAGTCTTTGAGTTCGCGGTCTGGCACCCGCGGCAACAATAAGCTCTGGTCGAAGATGAAGTGCTGGTGACATCAGATTAGTGCCTTCCAAAGGGGTTGGGTGTTATCTTTTCCAGGGGCCCACATTGAGTTGGCTGTTCACCGGAAAGGCTTTTGGCTAGGGCTGCAAAGCAGAGGAGACGCACGCAGCATCGAGCAGCTCCAACATCATGTGGCTGAAGCCCGGGAACGGGTGCTACATGTGGGCCTGTCGCGAAGAGTCTGTCGGATTAGGTCTCTTCCTCGACCGATGCGTGTATTTTATTGGAATGCGGAGCCGCGGTAGATGTGGACGAGGCGCCAAGAGAAGAGAGACGGCGCTAGAGAGCTGCCTTGACTGCCCAGGTGATCATTTTGATACGAAATCGATTACCCAAACCCAAATATAAGATCTCCAGAAAGAGCTTGATTGTGGATGCTTTACGTTTGGATTGGGTCAATATATCTTACATCCAAGCGTCTTTACTAACGAATTTTTCGACCTGGTATAACTTGTGCAGAGGCAGGCACGACCTAGAAACTGTCCCAGCCGACGAAGCGTGTCGCTCAAGCTAGGCCACGTGAAAGCGTGGTCCCGTGTTACCATTGATACTCCGGAGATGCGCAGAGATCCATCATGACGCCGAGAAAGACCAACTTCAGCCAAACATGTCTGATACGCCTGTCAATTCCGGCGAGCCGCCTCGCTCGATGCGTGGCTGCTCATCCACCTTCATGTATTGCTCTTGAATCGACGGCCGAGACTTCCTCGGTTCCGCGGGCTTTATCCGTCCTTGCTCGTGAATGCTCACCCCGCGCACGCTTGACAGCAGATCAAGCACGACAGCACGCTGCTGGCGGTCATTCTTGGTGTGCATGATCGCCTCGATGGCTCGACCGACTTTTTCTGGCTTGGAACCGAGACCAGGGAGTGAAAGGATCACCGAGCGAGCAACGCCGTCCTTGTCTAGACGAACGATGTGCGCGATCAGGCCGGCAAGGTCCCTCTGCAGCTCGATAAAGTATGGATCGTGCAGCGATGTGATGCTGGCCTGCAACATATCGCAGCAGATAAAGTTGCGGACCGGAGACGGCTCGTGAAAATGAGAGATGGTCATTCGCAAAATACGAATGACTATTGCGTTGGCGCGAGTATCGTGGAAGCCAAGCGCATTTCTGCAGAAAGTGAGAAGACACTCAATTATCGGCGGACAAGACAAGACGAAAGTCCTCATGGTCTCTTCGTCGGCCAGATTGGAGTGTTGCTCGTCGTCATCTAGCAAGAGTCAAATGACGATCCTTTGGCAGCATTGGGGTACACACCTGAACGGTACTTATCCAGCAGTGTTGACACGAGCATCACGGTGGAATAAGTCAGCTGGCGAAGGATGCTCTCGGTCTTCATCTCATCGCCGAGGTCATCGCCTTCGTTGGCCTCGCTGCGCTGTTTGCTGATAGCCGTCCATTCCGAGGTGATTCTGTCGTTCAGTCGCGCAACCAAGCTGGTCACAACCGGCGGCAGGAAATGACTACGATCGTCGGGCGGACATCCTTCAATGAGTGGAACCGACATGTTCAGTAACACGGAGATGTGATGGCCCGACAGTGCGTTGGCGTTCTGAAACAAAGCTTCTGATAGCGGCCCTGGAAGGTTGTGAATTCTGTAGAAGTCGTGGCCGAGTTTGCTCATCGAGTACAGTATGGAGTAGCACGATTCTCGTATTTGGCGAACGGCACCACGCACGGTAGAGGCGAACCCATCGAACGTGGACCGCGTCCCGCCTACTCTTGCATAGAACTCGTCTCGACTCTCTCCTGATATGCCAGCCTGCCAGAAGCGGTCCGTGAGGAGCTTCCGCATCACGACCTGCAGTTCAGGGGGCAATTGCGACCAGTTCTCCATATTATAAAAGGCTTGAGCGTGACTGGATCGGTTAGCTCCATTAAAAAAGATGAGAACAACCATTTTACCTGACGAATTGCAACAGATTTGGAAGGATGGAAGGAAACGTGTGCGTCCAGAGCCCGCAGGTGGTCTCATACGGCCGGGTACCTTCTCTGACTCGATCAGTTGAGGCGGCGAGGAGGGTTTTTGTTATCCGCAGCGGCAGTTGCTATGCTGGTTAGCAAGATATCGGCACTGACTGAGAATGGCTGTTAACTACCTGAAACCGGCTCAAGATAGCATTTTGCATAGCCTGACCCTCCGAATCGAGCGGCTGCGTGGACCAGTTATCCACTTCACCGAAGCGGCGAGATGATATGTACTCAAAGAGTGGCGCAAAGCCAAGCATCTCACAAAATGAGGGAAATGATGACAAGGATTCCGTCAGCTGGGGATGTTGCCAGGCCTGAAAGACAGGCTTCAGCATGCTTTCCAATCGAGCTTGTCGTGTTGAGCTTTCGATTTCTGACGCCCGGTGGCTGATAAAAATGGACATTAGCAGTGTGTTGCTGACGAGGTGCACTTACACTTACATAACGATGAACAAAAAGGCCAGATGTCCCAGCCTCTGCCGATCATCAGATGCATCCGTATGCATGATCTCATTGACCTTGCGCTCTAAATCATCGTAAATGCGCTATAGTTGTCGTCAGCAAAGCGTCCAGCGCCGTCCCGCCGGCGTCACTCACCCAAAAGTAATCAGGGAAACACATTGCCAGCTTATGAAGCTCCAAAACACATGAGTATTGCATATTTTTTACTGCCTCCACGTACGATGGCAGGGATTGCCCACTAGGGACATTGCTGGAGAGTATGAACTCAAGAACGGCAACTGCAAAGCTGGGTCTTGTGCTCAAGACCTTTACCGCAAAACTTGCCATGAGCTGTACGATCCTTCTGCGAATTTCCGGGTCCTACAACTCAGTTAGATGCGTTGTTCTGGGCTTTGGAATTTTAGGATGCGATTACCTGGAATTCAATCCGCATCACATTTCGACACCAATTCTCAAAGAAGTCTTGCATGCCGTTGTGATCGCGCTCCTGCTCACACTGTTTAGTTTCCAGCGGAAAGCATAGGACGAAATTCTCACATTCTGCTGGGGCTCCTCTCCCAGGTTTGAGACCCACTTGAGGTAGCCCTTGAGGGCGGCATCGATCACGGTGATTTGAGCATCGACTCTCAGCACAGGTATAGAGTTCTTGGTGAAACTCGACGCTAGAGAACGGCATGAGTACTGAGTTGAACACCAGCATAGCAGCGGCGGGGAGGTCTTCACCTTCAAACCCCGTATTGCCATCATAAAGCGTTAGAAATAGGTTCTCTGCCTGACCGAGAATATGGTGGAGGGCCTCAATCGGCGTTTTCCGAACGATAACCTCGACGACGTCAACGCAATATCTTCGGTAATTCCCGAGAAACGCATGGCGCTCGGGTACCGTGTCTATATCCTCGTTCAAGAAGTGGAGGGTTGCATTCTTGGGGTCCTCTGGAAGCGCCTCATACCGTACAAGCCTGTGACTGCAGGTTTCCAGAAGAGGTCCGATCGATTGAGTAACGTGTGCGGAGTCACGTATTGATGGATGCCGGAGAAGCCTCGCCCAGCTGTGTAAGACAGGAATCGAAACCACAAGGCTGGGATTACTCAGGACTTCGAGCAGGAGATCATAGAATCCGTGGAGGTCCTTATCCCCTGGGACCCGTTCGTATCCCCGTTCCAGGTGACTTGCCAGGCTCGACAGCAGCTAGTGACCGTCATCATGCTGCTTCTTTCTTGCTTGAGGAGGAGCTTACCTCTGAAACCTTCTTACACACTCCGTACTTTTGTTCGTCATAGTTGTCAGGGTTGGTGCATGACCAGGAATAGATATTTTTGAGCATTGTTATCGAGCCCGTTGTGTACATTGGACAAACAACTTCTAGGAACTCGGCGTCATGAAAGCTCGTACGATTGTAGACAGCTAGTAGAACTTCCAAAGACACCTAGATTCTCGTCAGTATCATGTCCCGAGAGAAGGATACCAGATGCGCGATTACCGTCTGGATTTTCACGTCAGATACAACGATTCCCTTGCAGATTCTCTCAATACAGTGTGCCGAAGATATTGCCTTTGGCATGATCCAACTCATCAGTGGTCGGAGAGCGCTGAGGGTTTTTAGTGTGCAGGAATGGACTTCCTCATTGTGTTGGAAGTCATGGCTGAGACAATCTTCTAGCAGGCCGCACAATCGTCTGATCCACCCTTCATCGCCGTGCCGAACGACTATACTGGTATCTCGATGTGGAAAGTGATCAGCCAGCACGGTAGCAGGTGTGAATATTTCTACACAAGCTTTTGCTAAGTCAATTCCAGAGGGAACTGCTGTGAGGTCGTCCCTATTGAATATGTCTTCCGATAATACTTCGAGGATGTATAAGACAAGAAACTTTTTGGTAGTCGATGAGTCCCAGAGGCTCACAAGAACACCGTCCATGTCCATCCAATCAGTACCCCAGGCTCGTTTGGCCAGGTCAACGTAGAGCTGAGCTACCTTATTTCTCAGGTATATCGGGTCGCTGTCATCCACACTGACTGCCAGCCGAATAACATATTGGCGTAGAGCAGTGGTCTGATCGTTCGAGCAGTCTTCCCAACCGTATTTGATAGCCGCCTCCAGTATGGATAGCCCGTAGTGGCGTAACGCAGCGGGCTGCGACTTGTCTATAGCCGACCTGAACCCATATTCGGGCGCTCCAGGAGTTCTCTTGACACTTTCGAGGTATGACGATGCCGCTTGTCGGACATCGTTTGATGATCGCCCATCGTAGACCGCTTCAAGAGCCGCAACGACTTGTGAGAGGTCAAGCGATTCGCTTTCCGCCTTGTGATGTGAAAGGCCATTGGCAGCTGGCGTTGCCGACGCCATACGAGAGCCAGAAGCTTTCTGATCGTCGATGGACGCCTCTGAAGTCCAAGGTGTAGCTGAAACCGCTCGTCAAAGGGTACCACGATGTAGCCAGCTGGAGAGGATACGCGATTCAAGATTGAATCGCCAGCTCAACTCTTATCGACACGCACTTGCATGTCGGGTATGTTGGCCATTCACTCATGTCAAGTTGCCATACCGGATGGCGCGTCTTTCGTGCGCGCGCGTTGAAACGTAAGAAAGTGTCCAGGTACCACGAAGCTCGAAGTCTAGACCCCAGACGTTACGTTTCGGAGTTATACTCGAATTTATCTCCGTGAAACTTTGAAGCTTGGCAGGACTTTAGGGTTGTTATTAGATAAATCTTCAGAGCCGTTATTCTAAGCAGAACTACCCAAAGAACCAGTACTAACTTAAGTCAACCTTCTGTGACAAGCAATACAGTATACGCTTTGAGTGACATTCACGAAAGTCCTGAAAGCGAGCAAGATACTGTTGACATGATATAGTTCTGCCCGCAAGTTCGAGTGGATTGCCCAAGAGAGCAGCATTCTGAGGCATGAGAGAATTGTATCTACATCAGTATACAGTTATTGGTCTGTTGGCACTGCTCAAGGTAGCCTTCCTCTTCTTCGTTACTTATTGCGACCCCTTGTCGTCGCTTCACGCCCTTGACCGTGATGGTTTGGTCACCCTCTGCATGCCACCATCTCAATATCTGAACAAAGGTGCCACCATGATCTTCAGAGCTGACGCTCCATTTGCCACCGCTCGCGTCAATGCTCATCCGGCTTTGAGGGAAGTGAAAGTCTGGCAGGAACACCTCTGTAGGCGCCTCTTGTTTGGTCGGACTTGACGCCGTTAAACTGAGTGAGAAGGTACAGTTCCGCAGATCGAACCCGAAGCGCACGACTTCCCCGTGGGTATACATTGGCGTCGGCCGAACGAAGGCTTCAGCTGCCCGATAGCCCGGCTGCCGCCCCGGATGTTCACCCTTCTGCGGGTCCGCTGAAGTCATAGTCGTCGTTGAGAGCGTCTGCTTCAGATTTGATGGTGACACTGTTGTGGTTTCGGACGACTGACTCTCGGAATAAGAGGGAGATGCAGGATCGAACGAAGTGGTGGATGCGTTCATTGAGGACGTGGTGCTTGTGGGCAAGGGCGTATCGTCCAATGAGTAAATAGACAAGTCCTCCCCGTTCCAATAATCGCCCCACCGGTGATCGTTCTGTCACACGGTCAGCAGCTGTCGTTCGAATCTTACAATGGCCACGCGAAGACCTACTATTGTGGCGTAGGTCCACAATGTGAAACCTGCTGCTCGACTCCCCTCAATAGCGAAGTGGTTGGCGTCCATAGCAGAAATCTGACTTGAGTAGTCGCCGGTTTTGTATGCCTGCTGAGAATCCATATCGAAGGGAATACCGATCTCGGTGAAGACGCAAGGGTGATTGCCCATGTATTTGACACCTTCTTCCCTGATAGCGGATAACTGATCCCGCAAACAATTCCTGATGGCTGTTTCGCCCACCCTGATGGCGAAAAAGGGACTTGAATACTTTCCTCTCAAAATACCAAAAACGTCCACATTCCAAAACCGGTTCCTGGGACGCAGTTAGCTGTAAGACCTCGGACGGATAGGGCAGGAGGATACCATTTCTTTGTCAACAAGGTGATGCCGTCGTAATAGTGCGGTGCAAAAACCATATTGGGATCATCATCATCCGTCCCAGCTAGTGAAGGAGGAATCTCGAGCACTGGAGGTTGACATAACATGATACTTTCTGGAAATACGCTCCTGATCATCGACGTGTATTTTCTGTAAAAGTCCATAAAGTAATGATTGGTGAAATACTCATAGTCGATCTTCTCCTTCGTACGTGGGCTTGCAGCAAAATAATCTTTCCTGAGGAGAGTGTCCTCACTTGGATCCCAGACGCCATGCTGTGCCCATAAGCATTCTCCAAGTCTCCAATCAGGATCTCGCTTCCATCCATAGCGGGAATCGTCATAATCAGGTGACAACCAAGCAGTCTCACCCTTCGGATCAACCAGGACGGCTCCTTCCTTGTACGGACCCATCGCCCCAAAATCCCAGGTTTCGACTTCGCACGCTCTCCCGGACCCTGTCAAAATTGCCTGCCAGGCGGTCGGCGAAGTACCTTTCTGAAGCTTTTGCTCAGAAGGGATTATGCTGATGTCTTGATATCCAATGAGGCCTCGGTTGGGCTCATTCAAGCTTTCCCATCCGATCACCACATGGTTTTCGAGGTCTCCGGCAGCGTGTATGCGTCGGGCGAGATGCCGACATGCTCCAATGAAATGGTCCTGAAGGAAATCCTGGATATTGCGACCATTAATGACGGCCTTGGGTGCAAAGTCGCGACCACCGAAGAACAAAGTGAAGATCACTTGACATGCTAGGCGAGTATAGTTGGTAGTCCAAATCATTTTGGGGAAATTCGCCGGCTCATCGTACGTGTTATGGACAAGTGCCGCCTCTGTGATGCCGAACTTCTGGGGATCTAGCCCACACGCATAGAGAGTCCACATAGGGGCACCAGAGCCCCCAGAGAACCTTGACCACTGAGAGTTTTAGTTGTGGGATAGCGAAGGACATACCGTACTTACTACGTCCTGGTGAGGGTCCATGAATACGTAGAATCCATACTGCTTGGCTATGCGCAGCACCGAAATGGTGTGCTGTATCCATTCCTCGTCGTATTTCTCCGGTCCGGCCGCCTCGATAGCTTCCCAGGTGAATATGTAGCGGATGGTGTTATAACCCCACCGCTTGATCCTCCCGAAATGGGCAGGGGCGTCGTCGAGTGAGAAGGGCCTCCCGACAAACGAGACCTCGTCGCCGTCGAAGAAGTGGTCGCGAACGTGTGACGGCAGGCTCGGACGAGTGGGAAACTTGGCGTCTGCGGCGGCATTGATTCCATGTATTGTAATCTCGCGGTGATGCTCATCGCGGAACTTGGAGCCCTCTATGCGGAGACGTAGAGGTGCCATGGCAGGGCGGTTGGGCATAGGCTCATGGACACAAGGGTATTTAATTTGCAGCTTCAGGTACAGCTCAGACGTTGTCTCCCATGGCGGATGGAATCGAACAAGGGGCAAGGCTGAGTCCTGTGGTAACTCAGACCTGACGAGTAGAGTCTTGTGTGCATCGGTGTAATCAGGAGGGATCGCGTGCCTTTTAACACTGCGGAGTCGGAAGCAGCGTCAACCCAAAAGTTGGTCACTCGCGAACGATCCATGATGCACACTTTCCGCATTGGAGATTTGCCGAGAGGCCGAATATGACCCGAATATTGACCGATGCATCGCCGACATCCTGCCGCTAGCTTAGCCCGATAAGGCGATATGAGCCGCACCATGCATGGGCGCCAGTTGGCCAAATCATCGACTTCTTTCCCATCCCACGGTGAATGGCTAAAGTGTTCTCATCTTCGCCACTCTCTTTAACGACAATTTACTTGACGCCCGCGTCCGAATTGCGGTTTTGAGCAGCGTTTCTTGCTAGCGCGATGTTTCTATATCTACACTCCCTGGCTGTTGGAGCAGTCATTCTTTCCGGTCACCTAGGCCTTGCTCTCTCTCCCTCAGACATATCCGCAGACACTCCAGTCTCACAGCTGGTCTCGTCCGCCAACGCTCAATTGGCGGCAGGCAACTCCCAAGATGCGCTGACATACTTCGACATCGCCGTCTCTCGGGATCCGACCAATTACCTCACTCTCTTCAAGCGCGGCGCGACCTACCTCTCCCTCGGTAAGGCTCACCAAGCCCAGCAAGACTTTGACAGGGTTCTGGCTATCAAACCGGATTTCGAGGGTGCATTGCTGCAACGTGCGAAGATAAAGAGCAGGAACGGCGACTGGACGGCCGCGAGGAGAGACTATGAAGTGTTGGGCCACCACACCAGGTCTGAGATTGCAGAGCTGGAAGAAGCGCAGGGGGCAGCCGTTCTGGCGATGGAGGCCGAAAACCGCGGCGACTGGGACACATGCATCTCACAAGCCACGGTTGCGATTCAAGTGGCAGGAGCCGCTGCGGAGCTTCGAAAACTGCGGGCCAGATGCCGCTTCGCAAGGGGAGCCGCTGTGGAAGGCGTCAGCGATCTACAGCACGTACTGCATTTAACGTCTGGCTCCACCGAGCCACATCTGCAGAGCTCGGCAACGACCTTTTACTCCGTTGGAGACACGGACAAAGGACTCTCTTATATCAGGAAATGTCTACAATCAGACCCGGACTCGAAACCATGTCGGAAGATGATGAAGAGAGAGAAAGAGCTCGTCAGAGAAGTGAAAAGGGTCAGGGAAATGATTGACGAGCGTCAATTCAATTCTGCTGCTAAACTCCTCGTGGGTACTGCGAGCGAGCCCGGCCTCCTCAAAGCCGTCAAAGAAGACACAGAGCAATACCAGAGGGAAGGGGTGATACACAAGAATTGCGCGGCTGGTTTATACGCCGATCTTGTTGATGTCACTTGTGAAGCATATGTTGAGGTATTTGGTGCTTTCTAGCTACGGCGTCGCCTGTATCTGACTGCTCCTAGATGAACAATTACAGGAAAGCGGAACCCATCTGCAGAGAAGCTCTATCGCTCAATCCTTCGTCATACTACGGGCTTGTCTCCAAGGTGGCTAAGCAGATCGACGACGAAGACTACGAGCCCGCGCTGCAGACACTGGACGATCTCGAGCAGCGTGCCGGACGGACCAAGCTAACCAGCGAGCTTCGCACCAAAGCTCGAAAGCTCCTAAACCGTTCCAAACAAAAGGACTATTACAAAGTACTCGGCCTCGATCGTGATGCGGATGACAAAGAGATCAAACGAGCCTACCGCAAGGCTACATTGAGATATCATCCGGACAAAGCTACGAAGCACGGCGTGACTAAAGAGGAGGCCGAGAAGAAGATGGCAGCCGTCAACGAAGCTTACGAAGTTCTGGGCGACCCGGAACTCAAAGCCAGGTTCGATAGAGGTGACGATCCCAACAACCAACAGCAAGGGAATCCGTTCCAAGGATCGCCATTCGGCGGTGGTGGTCAGTCCTTCTTCTTCGGGCAAAGTGGCTTCCCCGGCGGTGGGGAGTTTAAGTTCCAAAGAGGTGGATTCCAGTTTCCATAAGGCTTTGAATTTCCTTGGATCTTGTTTGAAGTGCATTGAGAGGAGTCCGCAAAGCATGGGTCCGGCGCCTCTGGCATTTCTGGAGTTATGGGTGCGGCATGTGGATATGATTCTTGTGTGGGCTTCAATCAGGCGCTTCGATGGCGTACGAGCAAAGTTAGGTCTACCTTTATCAACAAGACTTAGGCTACTTCTACAAATACGTGGCACGAGCCTTGTGGTTATTTTTCAAATGTATCCATCGAGATTACCATGCACTTTGATCGTCTTCTGTGGACCGAATAGTAGGACGTCAACTGGTACATATGTAGGACGGATGAAGCCGAGACCTCGGCAACGCCGAATTGAAATAACCGCAACCCGCCAATGCGATCATCGGCCGGCCTCGAACTCGTCAATGGTCGCTATGCCAAGAAGATGCGACTTGCGAGGGTGCTTGAGGCCTCAGCATGGAGTTTGAGGTTTCATACAGCCTTGACGACGAGCAGCAATTCTGGGACGGTAATTGATCTCCCGCTCAGGTCGAGGCATAACCCCAGCCTTGTGGCTAACGCCTGGTGCTAGAGCTTGACGACATCGTGTCAACGCGCTGCAGCTCCCATGAGCTGATTGACAATACTCTTCGTTCATACCTGCGCTTCACTGCCAACTTCAAGGGTACGCCGGCTTTGTGTGGCTTTGATATGGCAGAACACAGCATCCCGATCTGACGCTATCCTAGCGGAATACCTCAGCTCTGAGCAGGCCATTGCACAATGCTCGTACAAGCTCCTCCACTCCGAATTGTTCCAGGCGCACAAAGATTACGTGCGACGACAGATTGTGTACGGCCTGTTACAGGTATGGGGCTCACATGCACATATTAACTGATGAGGGATTGACTTTGTTTCAGGAAGACGACGCTGCCACACTGCACCTGACCGGCGCGTTCCTCCTATACGACGGTCGT